>Ga0307507_10002134_pt1 | contig 42536 bp, 12 predicted proteins | sample 7_EM_MG_FD_207223 | JGI IMG/M metagenome (GOLD analysis project Ga0307507, IMG submission 207223) | Populus trichocarpa ectomycorrhiza microbial communities from riparian zone in the Pacific Northwest, United States - 7_EM | ecosystem: Host-associated > Plants > Roots > Unclassified | place... | reverse complement strand
CGAACGATCGACTCATTTACAGATTCAAATGAGCCAGTGCAGTAGCCGCCACTAATTACAAAACGGGTGACACTAAAAGGCGCACGGATTGAACAAATATGATATGGAGCCGATTTGCAACCGAACGACCCCTTAGGCGAGATGAGGCGCTATTTACAAGGGGGTAACACGAACGGGTCAGACGGCCCTCCCTGCTAGTATGTTAGCAGAATAATACAGCCCAACCATTTTGCAAAGGTTCGCTTATTTTGATAACATACTAGCAGGGAGGGCCATCTGACCCGTTCATGTTACCCCCTTGTAGGTAGGGTACCTCAGACTTGCGGAGGATAGGGCCGGATAGGCCTCTCGGATAATAGACCTATCAGCTGATAGTATCCGGAGACTATCCAGATAGTCTCCGGATAGTCTTGGCAAAATCTCCTTAATATACTTACACTTATAATGCACCCCCCAATATTAAATAAATAAATTTTCTATTAATATAGATTTATAGAGCTTATGAAGCGCTTTAAAATGGTACCACTTTTATCTAAATATCTTAAGGATAAGTAATATTATATAGATGTAAAGCTTATAAGAGCTCTGCGGAATAAGGCTTAAGGGGAGCCCCGTAGGAGCTCTACCCACGAAGCTCTGCGTATGGAGGCTCTGCACCAAGCGCTGCACTAAGCTCTACGTACGGAGGCTCTGCGCGAAGCTCTGTGGAGGCTCCGCATAAAGCTCTGCGGAGGCTCCGTATAAAGCTCTGCGGAGGCTCTATATAAAGCTCTGCGGAGGCTCCGCATCAAGCTCTGCGGAGGCTCTGTATAAAGCTCTACACGAAGCTCTAGCAAATACCTTTAGCTTTCCTATTAATTAGATATCTCCTTTTTACCTTTTTATTTATACTTCTCTTTATATAAAATACTATAAAATAAAATAAAAATAGGAAAAAAGAGAGGAGACCTAGTGGTTTTTAGTAACTTTTATTTATTCCTTGCTACCCCCTAGTTCTATAATCCGATCCTCACCCTCTAGTGCTCCTGCTGCCGCCGCTATAGGCTAAGAATTTTTATTATATGATGAATATTGACCCCCATAATCTCGCCACTTATAATTTCTATAGCACCCACCATAGAACCCTAGGAGACTCCAATACTTAGTAAAGGGGTAAGGGCCTACTAGATAACGCGGAGTTGCTATACAAGCCTTATAGGGCTAGCGTTAATTAGCTCTCTGCTTTGTATAAGTAATATAGGTTACTTATAATTATATTTAGAGATCTACGGCTCTGAATTAGAATTGCATTTATATATAAGGGCCTCCCTATTTATACCTACCTCTCTAATACCCCTCCTACCTAAGCCTCTATATTAATTGCTAGTAAAGCTTCCACCCTCTTCTGCTTATCCTAGAAGTAGTTAGTTATATAGGTATGTTATATAGAGAGGAGAGTTACTTATAGTATGGCAATATCGCTAGAGTGTGACGGTGCTAGAGCGCGTCACCTACCAAGTTCTGCCATATTCTGCCACCTATCATATTGTCGCATATTGTAGCATACTATCTTGTACTATCTCTTACTGTTTCTTACTGTTAGCTTGTCTACCATTGGCTTGCTTACCACTAGCGCCTTGGTGACCCCTTGTATCTTATTAGTCTCTAACAGTTTTCTCCTCCTTCTTCTCCTTAGCTTAGTATTCTTATATAGTAGCAATCTATAAGCTTTGGTTTAGAAGCATTTATATAAGCCTGTTACATTATACTAAGCTCTCCCTATATTGCCTAGGAAGGCCTTAATAATATCCCACCCTAAAAGAAAACTTCGTCTATAACGACGCGTTAACACGTTATATTTAGGGGCCGTTCGGTTGCAGCTCCATATTCAATATGGAGGCTCCATATTGTAACCGAAATAGAGCTCAAATCTGAATATGAGGGTGTTGTTCGGTAAATCTGACACCGTTTGAATCTAAAGCACCTCCATATCGGTAAGCGCGTCAAATTCGCAAGCTATACCGTATATAGTAGTTGAAATGAGGTTCTTGGCACCGTTTTAATATGTAGCTTCAAGCTCCTGTTACATATTCCGTTTCAATCTAGAGCTCTCGCATACACGCCAAAGTGACGACTTTTTGTAATATGCCGACTCCACATACCCCAATCGCGATACTGCAGTCGCATCTGCAAGCCTTATATGATGTTATTATCTTAACCTTCTTAATCGCGATGAGCTTGTTTCCGGGGGGCGTTCGTACTCAGCATACTAATACATGGCGAGGAACGAAGTGGACGGCGCAGTTACTCTATGGCCACGAGTAACGACTTCTAAATATTACTCGTATAAGGCCTAAGGCATTCAGGAAGCTTCTCAATTGGTTACAACTACACGGCGACTTAAAGGACACAAAGCTTCTATCAGCGGCTAAGAAGCTGTTAATATTCCTAATAATATTTAGCAATAATTCGTCATATAGATTACTAAGTAAGGTAACTCAGCACTCATCTGCAACAATCCACCAGTAAGTATTTACCTGCCAGCTAAACTTCTGGTGCTAATTTACTGCCTTATAGAGCCGTGTACGAAGTCCTTCCTAGCCTTCTAAAACTATATAAGGAAGTCGTTCGGCTTCCTAGGAACTTTACTCCAGAAGAGATTACTAATAACCCTAAACAATATCCTTTCTTTGCCGATTATATTGGAGCTCTCAACGGTACTCATCTACCTATTTCCATAGCAGGCAGGTATATAAGGCAAGCTCCATAGCGTGGAAGGAAGGGAGGATTATCACAGAACGTTCTTATAGTTGTTAATTTCCAGATAAACTTCCTCTACGTTCTAGCTGGTTAGGAGGGCTCTGCTCACAACTCTAGAGTTATCAACTCAGCAAAAGCTAAAGGATTAGAAGCCTTACCTAGTAGATACTACATTACGGATGCTGGGTACTCTAATATGCCTATAACTCTAACTCCCTATCGCGGCGTACGGTATCATCTTCGTGAGCAAGCGCAGGCAAATATAAGGCCACAGAACGCGAAGGAGCTCTTCAATCTACGGTACGCGGCACTGAGGAATGTCGTAAAGCGTGCTATAGGAGTCTTTAAGAATCGTTTCCGGTACTTTAAGGCAGGTAGGCGTAGCCTTCCTTTAAGTACACAGGTAGATGTAGTGTACGCCTTGGCTACGGTTCACAACTTCATAAATATAAATAATCCAGATAATCTAAATAGCGATCTAGAGGTAGAGGATAAGGTTATAGATAAGAAAGACACAAGGCTTGCAGAGGCAGAAAGCGATATAGTTATAAACCAAAAACGCGATGAGATTGCGGAGCTTATATAGGAGAGTTACTGCCAGGTAATTGGCAGGCCAATTAATTAAGATTATACAGTAGATTTAGGTGTATTTACTATAGAAATCTATATAGTTTCCCTCTCCATATTGCTCACTAATTACCTATATAAAAAGGCTCTAAAGAGCAACTCAGATCTCACCCAAAATCTCACCCAAAGCTTGCTCTCCTACGCGTCTTCCTTCCTGCCAGCCAAAATATCGTCAATTAAGCTTCGCCGAAGCTCTCTAACTCCAGCCGTTACAAGAAACAATCTGGTAGTAGACTCTGTTTTAAAAGCTCGCAAAACAGCTAGTTGCTCCATAGGATCTAGGTGACTGAACTCATAGATAAATTCTACAGAGGCCTTCTCTTAAGGAGACTTCTAGGCGATTAACTCTCTTATAGCCCTTATCTCTTTCGTCACCTTCTCTACCGTCTCCTCTAGTATCTCTGCAACTCGCCGTCTTCCTCGCTGGCGCTTTACATTAGATTTAACTTCTCTAGCAGCCTACTTAAGAGCCCGCTTCCATATAGCTAGTAAAGAAGGTCGGCTCGGTGTTAAGGAGGAAGATCTGGATGCACTAGGAGGACTAGGGCGCTCAGTCAAAAGTAAGCTTAATTGACGGCCTTCAATAGAGCTGCGAGCTGACTCTAACTTAGAGGCCTTATCTACTTCCTCCTTATCTTCCTTATCCTTAGCTTCTTCATCTACCAAACCTGACGCCTGCGAGGCCGTTGCTGAGAGAAGTTCAGGATCTATATAGCTCTCAATTGCTTCGTCAATTGACCTCGCATAACTGCCTGTTGCCAGGACTCCCTTAAATAGCTCCTGCAGTAGATTTAGGAAGGCAGGCGGTGTATCACGAAACTTTATAGCTTCAGGATGGGCTTCAAAGTAGGTCTCCATAACTTCCTCACTAGCAACAGGTACGCCTTTGGCTTCGTCCCACCCCCAGCCAGAGAGGCCGCAGAGCTCTATCCACACCTTCCAATCCCTCTTATGGTTATCATGCTTGCTCTTAATTTGCTTAAGAGTAATAGGCTACTAGGCAACAGCAATTGTACGAGTAAGAGCAATCTTCCAGCCATTAGCTTTGTAAGAGCTATCTACGCGATATCCTTTATTAACGGCCTCAACAAGGCCCTCTAGCATCGCCTCCTCCATCTCACTTGTCCATCTTATACGCCCCCTCCTATGCCCCGCGGGCGTCGCGGGCGTCGTGGGCGTCGCGGTAACTCTACTGCGGCTCGTACGGGAGGTTGGCGTAGGTGTAGTAGTAAACGTCGACCGACAAGAGGGTGTTGGTTAAGGAGGAGGCTCCATTGCTACACCAAAACAGTAAGTCGCGATAGAGGCCTAGCAGTAGAAGGTATCACTCGAATCGCTCACCAAAATCAATCACGCATGCGAAGTCAAATCTGGAGCCTCATCTAGAGGCTTACCGAACGATCGACTCAATTACAGATTCAACTGAGCCACGGTAGTAGCCGCCACTAATTATAAAACGGGCGACGCTAAAATACGCACAGATTAACAGATTCTGTAACAAAGGCAATTTGCAACCGAACACACCCTTAGATATTAAGAAACGCCATACTACTATACCTAAGAAGGCCCTAACAATATCCCACTTTATAGGCCAGACTATACTTAACCTGCACCCCTAAAAGAACCCCAGAATTAAAACTAAATTATATAATTCTAATAAACCTTAGGAAGCTAATAATAGCACCTAAAGCAAGCTTATCTAAAAAACCTGTCTCTACCTAAGAGGAACACAAAATCCAATTAGGATTAGAAATTAAAGATAATAATAACGTTATAAATATACACGAGCAGATTTGTGCCCTTGCAGCCAATTAGAAGGTTAACTGTCTTTAAGCCTAAAGCATACAAGAGACTCTAAAGGAGATCCTAGAAAGCCTTACTGCCTTATAAAACAGTTCAGCCTCCCCTTTATAAAGCCTTAGTTAACCTATTCACTTAACCAAATATAACACACTAAAGAGTATAGATATAATAATAAAGCAATTAAAGTCCATTAAGCTCCCTAACCCCCTACTATTGTTAGACGGCATAGACCCAACCTTTAAGAACTAGAGAATCTAGGTATAAGGAAAGCTTCATATTAACTATAACTATTTCCCCTCTAAAGAAGCTAAAATGCTTTACCTCTTCGGTTGAACCATTAGGGACGCCTAGCAATACCTTCAGGCCAAGTTTAAGGACGAGTTACCTGTTTAGTTTACATCTGTTAATAAGATAATACAGCACCTAGCTGCTATCTATGTTAATCTAAATAAAGTATAGGATGCCCATTACAACTATAATCGCCTAATAATAAAATTGAACTAATCCTTTACTAAGTTCCAGACTCAGTTCTTACACCTAGTAGGCGAAGGCTATGTTCCCCCTAGGAACTACTGTTTGGACCTATACAACAAGCTAACGGTTTGACTACAAGAGAAGATCGTAGTAGCCTTAGATAACCTACTAACCTACTAAAGACTAGCAGCCTAATGTTTATTACTGGATTTAGAACTAAAACAAATTAATGCTTATTCTAACCGACTAAAGAGGTCCTATAGCAACCGGAACCTATCCACTACACCAATGGGAGCTGGTGTTGGAAGATAAACCACGACCGCCCTTATACCAAAAGCGGTCACAACGTCCTACCTATAAGCCTCGTCTAAATTGCTACGTACTATGTATCCAGCCAATGCTTATCGCAACACCCTAATTAACCCTACTATGGTCACGTGTTTTAATTACAGAAAGGATAATTACTTTGCCACGTCCTGCCTAGAGCTAAAGGATATAGGTAATATTAAGGAAATAGAGGAAGAAGAATTATCTAATAAGTTAGGGAAAGAAGAACCCTAGGGAAAGACTCCCCCCTAGAGTATCCTATTAATCTTAAGGAGATTAATCTAAGTTAGCTAATAGGTGGAAAACACTTTATGGTTCTATATATAGTATCTTAAAATGGATATGGAGTTAATATAACTGCCCTTATTAACACTAGAGTAAATAGCTTTGCCTTTATAAATACTGCTTATATAAATAACATTACTAAGTTCTTAAATGTAAATGCTACCCGACTAGAGAAGCCTATTTAAGTAAAAGGCTATAACAGCTAAGCTAGTAAGCCGGTTACCCATATCTTAAAATTATATATTGCTATTAATAGACAACGCTAGTTTAGTATCCCCTTCTGTATCCTAGACTTAGGATTCTATAATATAATCCTTAGCCAAAAATAGATGTCCTACTTTAATATTTAGCTAAATGTTTAACAAAGACAGTTTGTCTGGCTGGAGAATAGACCAAAGTTACCCTCCTTTATTAGAGAAATCTATACTAACCGCAAAATATTAGCCGTAAAGGCCTACCCTATCCACTAGTAGAATGTTAGGGACCGCGACCTAGCCTTTGCTTAAGAAGATGCCCGCTATAAGGCTAGTAAGAACTCTGTACTAATAAGGATACTCCCCTAAAGGGCTGCAGTTAAGGAGGACTCTACTCACAGAAGTGGAATGGATAGTAATATAGACAACTTTTAAATTGCAGAGATCTGGCCAATGGGGAAGAGGACATACTAATAGGATGTAGAGGATAACCTTTAGAAGATGCAATGAGAGCTAAAAGAAGTAAAGATAACGCTAATATATTAAAAGCCCCCAAGACCGCGGACACCCCTACTATTATATAACCCCCCCATAGTAGATATCGCGGCAATTAGCGCTATAGGTTTTTACTTTAATATATATTAGAAGGACAATGAGGTCTTTATAACTAGCTTATATAAAATCAACCGGATTATTAATAAGAAGGAAGAAGGGCTAGTAAAGGAAACTAATAAGGAGCTAGTTAAGCGCCTCCTTCCTATATACCTCTTAGACTATAGAGACGCGTTCTTAAAAGCAGCCTTGGATATACTGCCCCCCTACTAAACCTATAATTATAAGATTTAACTAGAGGCCAACAACTCTCTAGGCTATAGCCCCCTTTACTAGCAAACTATAAAGGAACTAAAAGTAACCAAGTAGTACTTAATTAATAACCTCTATAAGGGGTTTATTAAGCCAAGTTAGGCCCCTTTTACTTCCCCTATCCTCTTTATAAAGAAACCTAATAAAGGCCTCCGCTTTTATATTAACTACTAGAAACTAAACGCCATTACTTAAAAAGATTGTTACCCTCTCCCCCTAATTAACGAGACCTTTATACGTCTAAGCTAAGCCAAAATCTTTACTAAGCTTAATATCTGCCAAGCTTTCTACTAAATTAGGATGGAACCTATATTAGAGAATCTAATAATATTCCATACCCACTACAGTTCTTATAAATGTAAAGTTCTTCCTTTTAGACTAACAAATAGGCCAGCTATATACTAATAGTATATAAATAATATTCTTTTTAACTACCCTAATAAATTCTATACGGCATACCTAGACAACATTCTTATATACTCAGATAACAAACTTAAGCACTAAGTTTATGTTAAAAAGGTCCTAAAGAGGCTGCAGAATATAGGCCTATAAGTTAATATTAAGAAATGTAAATTTAGAGTAAAACAAATAAAGTACCTTGGGTTTATCATTAGTATAGAAGGAATTAAAGTTAACCCTAAAAAGATTAAGATGATACGCAACTGGAAACCCCCTTATACTATAAAAGGCATCTAGTCCTTTCTAGGCTTCTATAACTTTTACCGTTGGTTTATCCAAAACTATAGGGTTATAGCTAAGCCTCTTATACAACTAATAAAGAACAATACGCCTTTTATTTTTGACAATAATTATACAGAAGCTTTTAAGGAGTTCAAGGACTAACTTACCTCCTCCTTAATCCTCCATCACTATAACCCAGACCTTAAATTAATACTGGAAATGGACGCCTCCAACGAAGTAATAGTAGGAGTCCTCTTACAGTTACACCTAGATGGCGAGTGGTACCCTATAGCGTTTTTCTTAAAGACAATAGCCCTAGCTAAGTGTAACTATAAGGTACACAATAAGGAAATACTGGCTATTATATAATCGTTGTCCCAGTATCGCGCAGAGCTTAGAAGCACAGACTCTTAGATTAAAGTCTATACTAATTATAAAGCCCTTAAGTATTTTATAATAATAAAGCAGCTTACTAGTTAACAGGCTAGGTGGGCTAAAATACTCTCCTAATTCTTCTTTATAATTATATACCACCCCAGTAGGCAAAATTCTAAAGCTAATACCCTTACCCAGAGAGAACAGGATATGGAACCACAGAATAAGCTAAAGGCTTAGCACCGGATACGTGCCCTCCTTCGCCCCAAACAGCTCGACCTATATATCCTTAAGGAACTAAGCTCCAAACAGAATAAGCTAGCGCCTATAAAAGGAGAAATTCTGGATAAACTAATGGGACTAATTAACCGCATCCTAATCGCGAACCGCATAGCCAAATCCCTAAAAGCCCTCCGCGACCAAGCTACGGAAGGCAACCTTAATTTAGAAATGGAAGACGGACTGCTCTTATACCAAGAACAGCTTATAGTTTCAGACGTTAACAACCTATAAACGGAGCTAATCCGTGAAGCCTACTGTTAAGTCTCTATGGTATACCCTAGTTAAGACAAGACCCACCAACTACTAGCGCCTCACTACTACTAGCAAGGACTCCTGTCCGATATAGAACGATTTATCAGGAATTGTCATGCTTGTAAACGGGCAGGTACCCCCAGGGATTATACCCCTAGATGGTTATAACCACTGCCAGTTCCTGAACGCCCTTAGCAGCATATTATAATGGACTTTAAATCATTCCCAAAGGACAAATATGGCTATAATATGGCCTTTATAGTAGTTAACCGACTAAGCAAGTAAGCTATCTCTCTCCCCTACTTTAAGACTACAACTGCAAAAGATATGGCCTGTATATATGTTAACAACATTTACCAGATCTATGGCGCTCCTAAGTTAATTATCTCTAACTATGGACCCTAATTTATATTAGACTTCTAGGATAAATTCTACCGCATCCTTGGGATTAAGATTAAGCTCTCTACCGCATTCCACCCTTAAACCAACGGCCAAACTAAGATTATAAACCAGTACCTTAACCAACGACTTCGCCCCTTTGTTAATTACTACTAGGACAACTGGTTAAAACTACTACCTATAATGGACTACGCATAGCTTACGCTCCCTTATAATAGTATAGGAATGTTGCCATTTAAGTTAATCTATAGATATAAGCCACGAATATCCTTTAATTGGGATAGACCTATAGGACCTATAATGGCCCGCAAACGCCTTAGCTATAAAGAGGCCTAGATATTCGCTAAGAGAATATATAGAGCCTAGGAGACTGCCCAAACAATTATAAAAAAAGCACAGGAGAAAAAAGAGGCTAATGTGAACTAATATTATTACAAGGTAGACTTCTATGTAGGAGATAAGGTATGGGTATTAATAAAGAACTAGAAGACCCAGAGGCCAAGCCGCAAGCTAGACTACTAAATAGCTGGCCCCTACAAGATCCCTAAAAAGGTAGGGCACTCTTTTAAGGTTAAGCTACCAGAGTTAATAAAGATCCACCCTATCTTCTCTTCAGACTAACTGCGGAAGGCCGCGGACGACCCATTGCCTAGACAATATAATGACCCCCTACCGCCAATCCAGATTGCAAAGGACAAGGAATGGGAAGTTAAAGAGATCTTAGCAGTTAAGAAGGACCGTAGTACCTTAAAATACTGTATAAGCTAGGTAGGTTATAACGAAGACCTAGAATGGTACCCCGCATCCAATTTTAAGTACTCTCCCTATAAGCTACGAGATTTCCACCTAGCCCACCTAGACCTCCCTAGACCACCACGCAAATTAGACAGCTAGATTAAATGCTGGGAAGAGGGGTTAGATAACTATAATAATTTAGATAATAATAAAGAACTTAGATAAAGCCTAAGGGCAGGCTTTTTTAGGAGGGGGGGGTAATATAACGGTGCTAGAGCGCGTTACCTACCAAGTTCTGCTATATTCTGCCACCTATCATATTGTCGCATATTATAGCATACTGTCTCGTACTGTTTCTTACTGTTTCTTACTGTTAGCTTGCCTACCATTGGCTCGCTTGCCACTAGCGCCTTGGCAACCCCTTGTATCTTATTAGTCTCCGACAGTCTTCTCCTCCTTCTTCTCCTTAGCTTAGTATTCTTGTATGGTAGCAATCTACAAGCTTCGGTTCAGAAGCATTTGTACAAGCCCGTTACATAGAGAATCTCTTATATAATAGGACGAGAAGTATACTAGATAATTATATTTCCCAATTCTTAATAAAGGATAATATTGGTAGGATTTAAACTTATAATTTATTTAGTTTAAAGTTAGTATATATTTACCTACGCCACCTATACGCCTTTAGTGGTTACCTTTTACCTAAAAGTATTCTATTTATATATCCTACACCCTTTAGTGCTTAGTATTATATAATATATACCTTCCCTTATATAACTCTCTAGCTACTATATAATAAAAAAAACTATAAAAGAATACTTAGAATCTTATAAGCTGCCTAGTCCTTTATGTACTTTAATACCTTAAGTATTTATAGAGTAGTTTTTATATAATTTTATAGAACGCAATATTGAGAACCTAAAAATACTCTCTTTAGCTTATTGCTTATTCTAGGTATTAAGAAAACTTTAATTATAAGCTATAAGAGTTGTGGAAATCTTATATACTAAAGAGGCTAATTCCACTATTAAATAGCTGTTGTACGGCTATTAAGCGGAATTGGATTTTTGTTAATGTAGCTATTAAACTTATTTAGACTCTATGGACGAGTATACTTTAAATAATACTAAAGATGAGCCTTATGGAAGGTAGAGAGGTTTTCTTTAGACTCTAAAGGCGACTTTTAAGTTTTCTTAGTTGCGTATAATATAGTTAAATCTAAAAGTATTACTTTCTCGCGGAATCTCTCTTAGAGCTTTTATACGCTAAAGAGCTTCTTTTCTCCTTTAATGGTAATATAATTATTCCAATCTTTTAAGAAAGCTATATAATACTCTAGGTTAAGAACCCATGCTATTAGATAGTAGGGAGAATTATCTAGCTTCTTAATATACTTTGCAAGCTTTTTCTTAACATATTAGAGTTAAGGAGGTATAAACTTGTCCTTAGCCTTAATAGCTATTACCTAGTAGGAAAGAATTAGCTAAAGAAATGTTAAGAGTATTATATAATATACTAATACGGTCTATATTATATCCTTAAGAATATTAACTAATTCTAGAACCCTCTCTAGTATTATATAATTTCCTTAAAGAAATAGAGTTGCTTTATAGAAAGATTAAAGGAAATTATAAATTGTATAAAGATGTATCTATTTGCTTATTAAGAGAATATTATCTTCTAAGAAATTATCCTTATAGTACTCCATATATTAGCAACTTAGTTAATCAAGGCATAAGCACAGCAAGAAGGACGCATGCAAGCCTATATAATTGGATTGTCTATAAATGAGGATCTAAAGCTAAAGAAAGAAAACGGGGGGAACAGAAGCACTGCTTAAAGTTATATATAATCCTCTAGTTACGTAATGGCAACTTGCCGCAACTTGCCATTATATAATAGCAGTTTACGGCAATCTAACGGCAATTTACCAGTGCTGTAACATTACCCCCCCCCCCCCCCCCTCCAAAAAAGCCTGCCCTTAGGCTTTATATATCTGTATTACCCCTACAGGGCATTCTTATCTTTATGCTCTACTAGTAATTTGTTATCTTTGCTATACCAGCACTCCATCCACTTATTTAAGTACTTTGGCAGTCTAGGTTTGTTAGAATAACAGCTATAGAACTCTTATAACTTATAGAGGCTACCTATAAAATTCTATATAGGGTACCAGGTAGGGTCTGGATTATATCCTTTCTAACTTATACGGTACTTTAGTGTTCCTTATACAAGTTTATAGGCTAGTATTTCTTTAATTTCCTATTTATTGTCGCTATTAACTTAAATTAGTAGGGGCGGTTTATTCTTTTGTCTAGGTAATAGGTTATTTATAGCTTTTTATAGCTTATCTGGCAAGAATTTAGGGTGGACCTTAATTAAATCTGGGAGCTTTACTTTATATAAGTTGCCTCTCTTCTTAAGAACTTTATATAGTCCTACTATCTAATAGTCTAGCTTACGGCTAGGCCGCTCTGTCTTTTAGTTCTTTATTATAACCCAGACCTTATCACCTATGGTAAAGTCAGGCTTATGCATATGCTTATTTACCTACTATTCCATTAATTTCTAGGCCTTTTCTAGGTTTGTGTGGGCTACTTTCTAGGCTTCTTCTAAACGTTTAGCGTAATGCTAAGCTTCCTTATAAGATAGTTTTTCGTGTATAGTTTGCGGCCCCTCCATTCTTTCCCAGTTAAAGCTTATATAGGGTAAATACCCTATTTCCAGCTAAATAGGTGCAAATCCTGTAGAGTTATAGGGTAGGGTGGCCTGGGCGTAGTTTATTAGAGGTAGCAGTTCGGCCTAATTATCCTAAAAGTAGTTAACAAAGGGTTGGAGTCTCTGGTCTAAATACTAGTTTATAATCTCCGTCTAGCCATCTATCTAGGGGTGGTATGCTATAAAAAGCCTTAGCTTAATGCCTAGGATCTAGGCGAACTCATTCTAGAAAGCTAATATAAACTGTGGGCTATAGTCGGATATAATAGTATCTAGTGGTCCGTAAATTTAGTAGACGTAGTAGACGTATAGTTAGGCTGCCTCTTTTGCATTAATATTCTTATAATAAGGAATTAAGAATAGGCGCTTACTAAAGCGGTTAACTATAACCATAGCCATATTATATCTGTTACAGTCTATAGGTAGCTTATAGAAATCCATAAAGATATACTACTAGGGGCGCTCTAGTATTAGGAGTAGTTTTAACAGTCCTAGGGTCTTATCTTATGGAATTATAGACCTATAGCAGTCATCACAGTTCCGTATATAGCGATTAATATCTATAACCATTCCAGGCCAGTAATAACGGTCGCTAATAATCTTATAGGTCTTATTTTTTCTGGGGTAGGCCGTAGAGATCTGAGTATGCGCTTTAGTAATAAGCCAAGTTTATAAGTTTTATTCTTCTACTACTACTAGCCATACCTAGTGCTTAAGCAATCCATTTTTAAGAGACTATAGGCTGTTAACATTCTTTATCTTTTTACGGTACTCCTATAGAGAGGGGGCTATATAATTTGCCTATAGCAGTTTATTAATAAGGTTAAGTTCCGTGGAGTTAATAGGATATATCTTAGCGTCTAAGGAGTCTGTATTTAGCTCTGCCCATATCTAGAGGTTAAGGTACTCTAGTTGTAATAACGTCTAGGTCCGTAATAAGATCTTTACGGCTATTTAGTTATCTAGGTCCTGTCTACGCCTTATAAGGGCGTCCGTATAATTTATAGTGCCTGGCCAGTATATAATTAGGAAGTTAAACTGGGATAGGATATCCGCCTAGCGTGCCTACCAGGCTATAAGGGCCTTTATTATCATAAAATATTCTAAGGCCTTATAATTGGAGACTACCTAGATAGGTTTAGGGGTCCCGTCTAGCTATACACGCCAGTGCTAAAAGCTAGAGATAATAGCCAGCATTTCTTTATTATGGATGTGGTAGTTTAGCTTAGCATCTACTATAGTCTTTAAATAGTAAGCAATAGGGTGCTATTCTCTATCCGTCTACTTTTGGGAGTAAACGCTAGCTATAACACTATCTAAGGTATTAGTCTCTAGCATTAAGGGCCGTTCTGGGTTAAAGTGGGCAAGTAAGGGAGCAGAGACCAGTCGTTTCTTAAGCTTATTAAAGGCCTGCCTATATACAGTATTAAAGTAAAAGAGCCGGTCCTTATAGGTAAGTAGGCTTAGGGGCCAGGTAATCCTACTATAGTTCTTAATAAAGCGTTATTAGAAGTTATAGAATCCTAGGAATAACTATACCCTCTTTACGGTCCTTAGGGGTACCTATTAGTTAATTACAGCCGTCTTTTCTAGGTCTGCCTTAATTCTGTCTATACTAATAATAAACCCTAAGTACTTTATACGCTTAACACTAAATTCCAATTTCCTAATATTGGCCTGGAGGCCGGCCTTGCGGAGCCATTATAGAACTTTATAGATATACTCCTTATATTCCAACTTATTCTTAAAGTAGATTATAATATTATCTAGGTAGGCCGTATAGAAGTCGTCAAGGTAGTTAAAGAGTACATTATTTATATATTACTAGTACGTAGCCAGTCCATTAGTCAGTCTAAAAGGAAGTACTTTGCATTTATATATTCCGTAATAGGTCCGAAATATAGTAAGATCTTCTAATTTAGGGTCCATCCTAATTCAGTAAAAGGCCTAATAGATATTAAGCTTAGTAAAGATCTTAGCTCTACTTATTTAGGTTAAAGTCTTATTAAGTAAAGGCAGTGGGTAGTGGTCCTTGCAGGTTATATTATTAAGTTTGCAATAGTCTATACAGAAACAAAGTCCTCTATTTAGCTTTTTGGTAAAGAGAATAGGCAAGTTAAAAGGGGCTTAACTAGGCTTAATAAAGCCCTTATTTAGGTTATTAATAAGGTACTGCTTTGTAGCCTATAACTTAGCAGTAGACTGCTGACAAAGGGGGCTATAGCTAAGTATGTTTTCCTTATCTAGCTTAATCTTAATCTTGTGGTTATACGGTTAGTAAAGCGGGAGTATATTAGACACTGCCTTAGAGAATATATCCTTAAATTTCTAATATTAATGAGGTAGTTTCTGTTCTACCAGCTCCTTATCTATAAGCTTATTTTCCTATCTGCTAAGCTCGCTTTCCTTTTCCTTAATTATTTAATTAATTTTATATAAGCTAGTGGTAAAGGCAATAGTATTAGGTTGGACTAAGTTCTAGTAGAATCCTACAGCGCTAATACAGCAGACATTAACTAGGGGAAGGTCCATAAGTTTCTTTATAGACTTTTATTGGGCCGTATTTTGCAGTATAGGGTTTATAATCTTCCTTAGCTTATATTCCATTTTCTATAAATTATCCTTCCGGTCTATATATTTAGTATAGCATCTAATACTCCTTGCTATTCTTCATAGCTATATAGGGCCTAGGTTCCCTACAGGGAGCTCCGCTAGCCTTTTACTAACTTATTTAGTCTTTAGTGCGGGTGGCATAATATAGGTTGTCTAGGGGCGGCGTAGTATATAGATCCGTTATGGGTTAAGCTATATGTCCTTTTTAAAAGCCTAGTCCCTATATATAGCATTGGCCTAGTAAATAGTGTCTATCTATAGCTAAATAAGGTTCTCTATTATAATACTGATTTCTTTTATAAAGGAAGGTGTTAGGGGTATAGATTTGGGCCAAATAAGCCGTCTATTCTATATATTAAGCTATAAGCCTAAATAGGCTAGCCATTTTCTTCCTAAGATTATATTATAGCTTCTAAGGTCCGTAATAAGAAAGGGGATATTATACTGTCTTTATCCGTTAATATAGAGATAGATCCGCAAGATAGTTATAATAGGTGGTCCTATCTGTCCGTTATACCCATAAATAGGAATTAGCTTAGGTAGTTCTTCCAGAGGCGCATTTAAAAAGTTAGCTAGTTTTATAGTACACTTTGTATTAATTAAGGTAAAGGCATTTACTCCTAAGTCAGCTAAAGCAGAGGTTAAAACTTAATATCTATTATGGAATAAAGTATAAGGGATAGTATAGCTTCTTTTACTAACTAGCCAACCCAGATCAATATGTAACATGTTAATCCCTTTTAATCCTAGAGAGGAGTCTTGCTCTAAAGTTCCTCTTTTTCCAACTCTATACTGTCCTCCTGTATTAACAGAACCTTATCCATTTTTACTTTTATTAGGTAGTCCTTAGCAAAGTAGTCCTTCTAGCCATATAAGAGGCAGGCTCCTTAATTACTAAGGGCCTATCTATAGGGGTTACTATATATAGATTAAGTGTACGCTAGACCCACGGCAGGGCTAGCTATATGGTTAGCCGCTAGGTTAACGGCAGGTAGTATGGTTGGTGCTATAGGGGTTGCAGATCTTATTAGGGTGCTATAGCCTGTTTTTATAGTACTTATATTTTAGTTAGCAGAGCTTCTAGTCTTATACCACTTAGCACGTGCCTTAATTTAATAAAGGCCCTAGTTAATAGCTAGGCACTAGTCCATAAGTTCCTTTAGCGTCTATATAATAGTATAAACTGGTAGTATAGCGCGCTATAGGTCTAGGGTAAGCTTGTTAAAGAGGTTTAGCATTAGATCTTCCTGGGAAATTTAAGCCTATCCGGCTAGGTATAGAAAGCAGGTCTAGAAGACTAAGAAGGTCTCTATTGTTTTTATATTAAGGGCTTTATAATTAAGGCGGGCGTTCTATATTTTAAAGGGGTCCTCATAAATAAAAGATAGGTAGTTAATTATCTCTTCTCTAGAGAGGAAGGGGTCTGCTAAGTCCTAGGCATATCGCGGACGTAGATGCGTCTATATATCCCCGCTAGTACAGCTAAAGACATAAGCCATTTTCGCTTAGATAGTAGGGAAGTGGTCCGTATTAACTTTAAGCTTATCTTGTAGTTAAAGTTTCCAATTATTAAATATAGGGTTAGTTCTATCTGTGAGTAATAGGGGGTCCGTAACCTTTATAGACCGCAACAATGCTAATGCTGTATATTAGGCTAGGGCCTTAAGGACTATAGCAAGTCTCTAGGTGTTTAATAACTCCTTACTAGGTATAGGGGTATCTCTAGTTTTAAGCAGCTCTTAAAGCCATTTAATTTTAGCATTAGCTACTGTAAGCTCTTCCTAGGGGGTTAAGACAGCAACTGTTTTACTATTAGAGGCATTTACGGGTCCTATAGCGGCTTTGCCAGCTACTGTATTTCTTAGCATAGTAGTAGGGGTATTAGGTAATTTCTAGTTGTTTGTTTATTTTTTAGGGGTTCTAGTCCATGCGTGTCCTATTCTTAGGTTTCGCGTTATATTTGTGTTCTTAGGGTTCTTAGGGTTCTGTTCTTTGTCCTTGTCCTATTTATAGCCTTATAAATATATTTAAGTTCCTTCTTAGGAAGAAAGAGTAGTAGGAGCTTTGAATAATGTTAGCGACTTAGTTAATTAAGGCATAAGCATAGCAAGAAGGACGCATGCAAGCCTATATAATTGGATTGTCTATAAATGAGGATCCAAAGCTAAAGAAAGGAAATAAGAAGAACGGAAGCACCGCTCGAAGTTATATATAATCTTCTGGTTATATAATGGCAACTTGCCGCAACTTGCCATTATATAATGGCAGTTTACGGCAATCTAACGGCAATTTGCCAGTGCCGTAACACCACGCACAGTTAAAGCCTAGCCTTTACCTTATTCTTTAGAGCCACATATAATATAAGAAACTAGCTATTCCACCTTATATAATTATTAAGAGGAATTATTTTACTAGTATGTTTAATAAACTATATTATATAGTTAGCTGAGCTATGGATATAAATAATATAGTTATAAAGCTTTTCTATTAGCCCTATAATATTTTAAATATTTTTACTTTTTTTATAATTTTTGTCTAATACTAGCTTTAATTCTTTATCCTTCTTTTTCCTCTTATCTTTTATTTTAACTAGCAGCGGTGCTTATTATACAACTTCTTCTTCTTTCTCTTCTTCTTCTTTATCCTATTTCTTATCCTTTTTATTATATAAGTTTATAAGCCACTTATCCTTCTTTAAACTAAATAGAAAGGCCTAAATAATAAGATTAATAACGTGCCCCTAATAGCAAATTCTTTAATATATTGCAATTTAGTTAATTTTATACTTAAGGCTAAGCTATTAGCCAATTGTATAATAGAGGACATTATTTAATTTGGTATTATTGCCAATAAGAGCTCTAATCTTTGTTTTAATACTATACTTAATAAGAACTAGATAAAGCGCCTCTTATTAATCTGTATTACTTTAGCTAGATACTATATAAAGGGCAATTAAGGGATTCTAATATTTATCCTAGATATTAATAAAGCTAGAGCGAATATTTGTGAACCTCCCCCAGGAGCTCTTGCTGCACCCGGCCCAAAAAGACCAAAACTAACCAAAAGAACCCTGAAAAACACCTAGAGAATCCCCCTAAGATATATACATCGCAGGGGAGGCATACGTCGAACGACGGTGGTTTGCACTTACGCGCGTCCACCAGAACCACGCCTAGCAATGGCCCTCCATAATAAGAACGGGCGAATACCACACTACAAAGCGGGAAAACCTCTATTAAGAAGGCATCTAATAAAATATAAAGCCTATTGGACGCGTCTAGTATCTGCAGTTATAGGGGAGTAACTGTTAGCTATAACAAACTAATATAGCTAGTAGAATGGCTCTGCCAGTTTAGTAAACCTTAGGCGCCCCTCTAGCAACCCCTTAATTAAATCCTCTAACAGCTAAGTAAAATCAAAAATAAATAAAACCTATTCTTACTAGCGAACTATACCTAGGCCGCCATAGCTGCGCTTCTATAGTATAGGAAACCTACCCCCCTAAAGACAATAACCGGGTATATAATTATAATATAACCAAATATAGAAAAGGCAGAGGGGCTTAGGGGATAATTAGAAATAGAAGTCCTTATAAAGATTCGCAAAGAGGTCCACAACGCTGTTATAGTCCAACACCTTAGGAGCGGAGATATTAAAGTTACCCTAAGGGACTAATAGGTAAAGGAACGAGCTATAAGGGTAGGGGACAGGCTAGGAGAACGTATTAGCATAAAAGTACTCCGTAAAGATTACCTAGTTAAAGTCCTAGTGGTCCCCCTAAGCTTTAGGGTAGAAAAGGGACGCCAGGCGGATAATATAGTAACTATATATAAGATAGTAAAATAAATAAAACGCCTTATACTAGGACTTAAGATTACCTAAATTTAATAGCTTTAATAGGAAAATGCAAACTAAATATATAATAAAAATAATAAGAGGATATAAGGGTGGCTAGAGACTTGCTAGGAAGACCCTAGTTAAACGTATAGCTCCCTTATTGTCAGCATATATATACTAGGAATGCAAAAACTCCTTATCTAAAAAGGTATTATTATAAATGGCCTTATACACGATACAAGGCTCTATAACCATAGACTTTACCTAGAATGATACTACCGCTATATATAATGGGGACACATCTAATCTATATACGCAGTACAGGTGTGCTGTGGCTACTATATAGGCCCCTATAATATAAGATACTGCTTAAATTAAGACTAAATAAAATGCGTAAACTGCCACTAAAGTATATATAAGGCGTAAAAGAGAGAAGACTGCATTAAATATAGGAGATAGAAGGCAAGGGCTTAATAGCTACGGGAATAACTGCACGCTAAGTTATATAAATAGAAATAATAGGCAGTGAGCTAAGGGGACACAGGCGCCTTCCTAGCATTCCCTACCTTTAATACTAGGGGGCTAGGCTAGCTATCCCAAGCCTTAACGGGCTAGAAGCGATACCGCGTAATATTACCAGACTAAATAGGGATATAAGGGTCACAGGGGACATAAGGGAGAGGACGCCCTGTAGAAAGACCCCTATAGATAGCTATAGTAAGCTTAAGACCAGGACAATTAAGAATTAGACTTAATATGGCAAATCTCATATTTATAGCCAACTTATAAAGGGTATATAGCCAACTAGTAAAATTAGGGGAAGAACTGGAGATAATAACAGATTTAGATATAGAAGCGCTAGTAGGAATATAAGACATGGGAATGGAAAGCCCTATATAAAATAAGTAGCAACTAGGGTGTAGATATAAGAGACAGAAGTTCTAAAAATCCTAGAGAAAGCAGAAATAGAAGAAGTAAGAAATAAAGGAAAGATAAAGAACCCTTGCCAGGGGTCCGCCACCTATCCATTATATAGTATAACTGCAGTAATACAAACCACCGTCTTATAAGGCCCCTACTAGACAGTTTAGACTTAGAGAAATACTATATCCTTGCCATATAAGAGCCGTATTACAATACCTATATATAATTAATATACTGCCCCTAGCTCCTATATAAACCAAAAGCAGCTATATACGTGTACTTTATAATTAATAAGGCTATTAGCCTATCCTTATGGTTATAGTAGATAGTTAACCCAGATATTGCAGTAATAACAATCTAGACATATAGGGGACTAGTATAAATTATTAATATATATAACCCTAGGGTTAAAGGGGTCCTATAAATAGGGAATATTATATTAGTAATAAGCTTATTGGAAACTAAAGGCACGGAGTCTATTCTATTAGGAGATATAAACCTCTACTACCTGTGATAGGGGGGCATCTATATTGCTGCTAAATAATAGGTAGAGTGCCTACTAAGAGCTATAGATATCTAGGGCCTTAAACTAGCCACCCCCCTAGAAGCAATTATATGGCAATAAGGCACCGCTAGAAGTATAATTAACCTTATATTTATAGACAAAGGCCTATACTAGAGACTTAAAAGGTGCAACCCTAAAGAAGAATGGGTACTCGCCTTAGACTATATCCCTATCTAGATACAGTTAGATCTGGATATTAAGGCGCAACTAAATAGTAAAAGATACGCAATAAGGAAGCTTAAGATAGACAGTTTCTTTAATATAGTTAAATAATAACTTTAAGACCTAGAAGAAATCCACCTAATACTAAATAAGTAAGGCTTATTGGCCACCCCTAAGGAAATTAACTAAAGACTAGAATGGATCTAGGCAGCAATTAAAAACGGGCTAGAAGAGCACTGCCTGGTCTTATAACTAGGCCCCTACGCGTAACACGCATGGTCCGCATAATGCGCGGTTCTTATTACCAGCCAATAATAAGTAAGAAGGAAATATATAAGCAGCCATAACCCTAAAGATAAGGGACGATATAAAGATATAAGAAACCAGCTAAAGAACACCCTAAAAAGAGAAGTAAGGAATAACTAGAGACGGTTTATAAACGAGTATATATCTAACCTAAGCCTCCCCCATAATAAGGGCCTTTAGGCCATAGCGAAATAAGTAAAAAAAAAGGCAGGGCGCCTAGTAGAAGACCTATATCTACTACCCCTATAAAGAGTAGGGGAATTACAGGCCACTAATAATAATAATGAGAAGGCAAAGATCCTTATAGAAAAGTTCTTCCCCTAACCGGCCCTAGTAGACCTTAGTAATATTACGGGTAAAACACTAGCAACTTACCTGCGGGTTAATAGCGATATAATAACAGAAGAAATGGCCAGAATTATTAGCCGCCTTTTAAATAATATAGCTCTAGGACTAGATAGGATTCTAAATAAGGCCTTAAAGACCTATGGTCTACTTATAGCCCCCTAGCTTGCAGATATAGCTAGAGTATACTTTGCTATAGGCTACTACCTATAACTTAGAAGAGCCATAATAATGGTTATTCTATAAAAAGAAGGTAAAGCAGACTACTTAATTCTAGGTAGCTACCGCCCTATTGCCTTAGAAAATACCCTTAGCAAGATCTTAGAAAGGGTAATAGCGGACTATATGGCAGACACGGCTAAGGAACACGCCCTACTACTATAAAGCTAAATAGGGGTAAGAAAGAACCGCTTAACACTATTAGCACTTATGCTACTTACTACCACCATTAAATCTATATAGGTGATGTGGAGGGACTTTATAGTATTAATGCTTAGCCTAGATATTAGTGGTGCCTATAACAATATACCCCATAAGCGCCTCCTATATATCCTTAGGGCAAAGGGCTTCCTAAAATAGATTATATAATTTGTCTAAGGGTTTACAGGCCAGAAAGAAATATTACTAGTCTTTAGCGGATACCAGAGCCCCCCTATTATAGTTGTAATAGGAATACTATAAGGATTATCCCTCTTACCTATACTCTTCCTTTTCTTTATAAGTAACCTTTTTAACTCCTTTAAGGAAGGGGCGACCTAGGGGATAGGCTTTATTAACAACATAAATCTAATTATATACGGGCTAACAGCCGCAGAGAATTGCAGAACACTAAAGAAAGCCTATAACACCTATATAGAATAGGTAAGATAATATAAAGTCTAATTCTCGCTAGAAAAGTACCAGCTAATCTATTTTATAAGAAAACGTAACTAATCTATAGATCTCTAGTATATAATTTACATCTAAGGCTTTAGGGGTTAACCAGTTTAAGGCCTTAGGGTATTAGGAGTATGGGTAGATAGTAAGCTCTAGTGGAACGCATATGCGTTATAAGCGGCCTATAAGGGCTAAGTACAGTATATTGTAATGCCTAGGATTATTAATTCTATATAGGGTCCATGCTTTTAGAGGTCACGCCTACTATATATAGCAGTTATCCAGCTAACCATAATGTATAGGTCTAGTGTTTGGGCCATAGGAGATACCAAGAAAGGTCCCCCTAAATTACTCCTTAAACTACTCTAAAAGGTTTAAACAGCCTGCCTTTAGAGTATAATAGGTGGGTATAAGTAAACGGCTACAGCACTGCTTGAGAAGGAAGCTAATACCCCCCCCCTATAACTATATATTGAAGCCGCTGTAATATAAAGGGTGTAAAATAAGCGCAACTCTAATGTTATAAAGTATATTAAGACACGCTTAAATAAACTATAGAGGGACCCTAGGGTGCCCTATAAGAGAGTAAACCAACATCCCTAAAGTAGGGAAGATATATTAGAGAAACAGGTAGAGAAAGTAAAAGAAGAATAGTGCCGCGTTAGGGCCTAGGCCTATATAGAGGAGGAAGGGAGACGCGTAAGAGACTAGTAAAGATAATAGTAAGAGAGAGAAAGGAGCTAATATAGAGTATAAAAGAGTACTAGGAAACCATCTACCGCAATATAATACTGGTTAGACCAATACTAGAGAGGCGTATGGGAGTTAAAGGTATAGAGGCTGGCTTAGACAAGAGGAACCTAAGCTATAGTATGGTTAATACTATAGGGGGTAAACACCTAAGGGCTCTAAGAAGGCCTAACAAAAGCAGAAAATATAATAGCAACACTCTCAAGAACAGGAATAATAGGACTAAAAGATTGGCTCTACTAGGTGGGCGTCCTAGTAGGTAGCCTAAGATGCGAATGTGGCTGGCTAAGACAAACACCAAAATACGTAATACTGTTATGCCCCTTACGCACTAACTGAGAAGTAATGCTCTTAGTAGCTGGCACAGAGAACTATAATATACTACTCTTAATATAAAAAGGTCTTAAGGCGGTTACCTAATGGCTTATTAGCTAAAATGTATTAGACCAGTTCTGGGTTATAAAAGAAATAGTAATAGAAGGCAAAGGGGCGAGTATTAAGCGCCCCCTGATGACTCTACAGTAGTAGAGTAAAGTTTGCAATACTAGCGCGTCCGTAGGCTTGTTACGGCAGCAGTGGTTCCCAAGGAGGTTAAAAAGTAAGGTAGTAGAGCACCACTGGTAACTTGTAGGTGCTAAGTAGGCGAGTCCCAAAAGGCGGGGAGATGGATTACGGGGTTTTCTTAAGTTGAGTCTTTCTTAAGTTGAGTTTTCTCCCTATATGTAAATAAGGAGTAGTCCGCGTGGGCCCAATAGGGATCCGAATCGGACGTTAAGCAATGAATTATTATTATTAATAAAGCTAGTATAGATTCTAAAAAGAAGGGTATAACTTAGAGAGGTCTAGATGTCTACAGCAAGGTAAATATTTATCTTTGCAGATTAAAGTACTTTTTATATAATATCTTAACTCTTAGTAAAGTGTTTAAGAATCTAGGCTATAATTGTTAAGTAGTATATAGGGATAATTAAGGGTGCTTCTTAATTTAATGCCTTTATAAAAGCATTTAACTCTAGCCATTCTATATATAAGAAGGGAAGCTGTTATATAATAATTAGATTTAGAAGTGCTTGCTTTACAGTATTTTAATATACTGTACGCTTTAGAACCTTACCCTTAAGACCTTAACCTTTTCCTTTTACTAGAAGCTTTTAATATAGTTCTAAAAGAGTTCTCTTCCCCTAATCTTTTGCTATTATATACTCCTAATTCTCTGCTAGACTCTATTTAATATTATATTTTTTAAAATGGCCTTATAATCTAACAGTTAAGAAATAGTGTCCTTTTAGGTCTTAAGGAGGATAGTATTTATAAAAGTAGCATTTCTTTATACAAGATTTTTCTTCCTTTATTACTATATAAGTATGTTTATAAATTAAGGAGACTTGTCTTAAGGTCTGTGTTATATAAGTAGTTGGGATTAAACTGGTATTAGCTTTAGTCTTAACACTACCTAAAAAAGTAGAAAGTATATTAACCTTTAAGGAATTATTATTATTAAAGTTTTTAGAGTAAATTTTACTAGTACTAGCCATATTTATAGTATCGTATAATACGGGGTAAAGGTTTAGCTTATAGTTAAAATTTTGCGGATATTTAGATATTATCCGGATATTATCTAATATCTAGGCTATCCTCGAATAGGATTATTATCCGCCCAACCGGATAGGATAATTTATCCTCCATAAGCCTAGGGTACCTCCTCACTATATATACAGTCCTACTTAATATATACTAAAATTATATATCACTAAGCCTTAATTTAAGGCTGTAGAATTATATATAATTAATAAAATAGTCTAGATTTTTAATATAGTAATCTACTAAGTTTCCTTATTCAAATAAGCTATTATATAAGATTTTCCGACTATAGGAAGTTGTTAAATTTAGTATTAAGCGTAAGTGGCCCTAGATATAACCACTCTATCTACCTCCTTAATTGCGACCTTTAAAATAACAATAAGAGATTGCCTAGTAGCTTATTTCTTCCGTCTACCTTCTCTTGTCAGCTTAAGGTTATTTTAAAGCTGTAGATTTACTACGCGAGCATATGCAGCCTCCTCTCTCTGGCGGCGTTTTTTAGCTGCCTCCTTCTCTTGTTAAACCTTGGCTTATATTCTAGCCTACTTCCTCTATGCTATTACAAGTTGTCGTTCTTCCTTTATAAGTTGCTTCTAAATCTTCTCATCTTATTAGCGTAACTCCTCTTAGTGTTATAGTTATTTGCGCTCCTCCTAAAGCTCTATTGCTTGCTTAATCTTTAAGGGGCTAAAGAATATAGCCTTGCAATTAGTTTCTGTATATAGTTTATTAAAGAGAGGCTTACTATAAGCTCTCTTCTTCTTCTTATTACTAAACGCCTTTTAGAGGCCCTTATTTTCTAAGCGGAGGAGAGCAATATCAGTAGTAAGCTTAAGAACCGTATTTTCAAGCCTTTTGGCCTACGGCTTTATAACCTTATTAACCACGTCTTGTAGAAGCCTGCGGACCTTCCTCTAGTCACTTACTAAGAGGGCTAAGGTATTTAAGTCCCTTAATAAAGGCCGAGAGGCTATTTTACCTTGCTTTTGTTGGGTCTTAATAGCGCTAAGAACAACCTCTGGATTAAGCGGATTAAGCCCAGTATCTGCCTACCTACTAAGTATATTGTTCCTGGTAAAGGCCCTATTATAGGCAGCCCAAAATAGATGGAAGAAATCGCGTTTTGTAATAGAGGAGAGGCCCTAACTCTTGCAGATAAGATTATTAAGTTCTTAGCTATAATATGTGCTGAGAGGAGAGAAGAGACTGACGTTGAGAGGTTATAGTCGGTAGCATAATCTCCTTGCGTTGATTAACAGGCTCACATTGTGCTTAATTATTACCACAGTAGCTCTATGTACGGGGCAGTTTGCATCTGGATTTAGAGGGACATTCCCGCTGTTTAGGCTATACCTGCACTAAGGACTAGTCTTAGTAAAGTCCTAAGCCATTCCCTATCTACATTACTTTCCGCCGTTTGTATTTCCAAATCCCCATATTACAAGCTTCTAAAACGCAAGAGTACTTAAAGAAAAAAGCCTGGAAATAGAGCCTTCTCCTATTCTGCCAAATCAGCGCTCGATGCCTTTCCAGTCCGGTAAAATGTTCAAGCTTACATCATCGCTGAAGGCCTCTGTATGCCGTTCACCTAATTTTGTGCCGCTTGAGAATAACAATAATCTGTTCATACAAGACCATCCCAGACTTAGAGCAATCACAACATACGGTCCGACCAGTAGCAAATACCCATTCAAACGAAGGATCTTTCTCAGCTTTTTGCTTATTTTTCAACACCAGTTTTACCCTCCCGTCCTTTGGGTCAAGCGCATGATTTGTTGCCTTGGATGCTTCCTGGAATAGCCAGACCATTTCCTTAAGCTGATTTTGCCCGCGCTTGAGCTGGACTGAATGAATTGTTGGAAATCCACCAAACGCATAGCTGGCTTTCCCAATACGCCAACATTCTAGATGCTCTTTTCCCACAGAAGACCTATTGTATGGCGAAGCTCGTGTGAGTTTATCGTCAAGTGGCTGGACAAGGCTTGACAGTCCAGGCGTGGACTTGTTGACATCTAGATTTGCAATCTTTGTGATATATGAGTGTAACAGAGAGTCACGCCTCCTATTTTGGTTCAATCCAGACTTCACCCTGATCACTGGCTTGATCTTCCCACCCCCTTTGTTTCTCGCCATGCTGTTCTTCCTTAAAAGTGCCTTCTTCGATCTAACACGCGCCATGAGACGGCTGATAAAGAAACTGGCAAAAAGACAGCGTCCCACATGCGCGCCGGAGCTAGGTGGTCTTCTTGAATTGGTCATGCCGTTTGTCTGAGGTAACCCAAGTCGGTCAAACCGTTCTATCAATGACTCGATCGCTTGCTCAACTCGGCCGAGTACGTCAAGTCCCTCTTTCGCCATAAATGAGTTCAGCAGTAGAGTCGATAAGATTAGATCGGCTTGAATATTTGCGAATTCGGCTTTTCCACTAGCCCCCCACTTGAAGCTATCCCAGCTGCTAGGACGGCTCCTTTGGAAACTGTGATATTTTGCTAGTAACGCCTTTACTTTCGTTAAGCTAACCTCGCAGCTCACGATGAAACTTTTCAGACGCATTGATTTGTTCCTTGCTATATCACCTCGGCGATTGACGGCGGACCGAGGATTTTTAACAAGATCAGAATCGACTCCTTCGAGAACAATCATCATGCCTTGCACATGCTTCGAAACAGTACGAAAATCTTCTCCGGCCTGTGTGCAGGCATTGTAGAGGTCATAAGCGCTTTTGAGGACACGAACAATACCAAATGCAGAGCTGATTGGGTCGCCCATTTTGATAGGCGATGATGATTTGCGGTTCTTACAAGAACTTCAGATTGGTCGTTGACACTGGCTTTGATGGCCTATATAACCCGTTGAACTTCGATGACATAGCCCCCTTCTAATTAACTCACCGCTGCACTCCTAGCATTCCGTTCTATGATCTTGAACTGCTGCCTAAACCCTTAGCTCAGCTTTATAACGGTGAACAATATGGGGCGCATAGCCACCCTAGTTGTGGTAGGTGTGGCAGTTACTGTGGCTTGGACAGCCTATCATATTCTCCGTATTACCCACACCGCAGTGTAGCTGAACTCTTGACCGGAGCTAGCAAGGCAGTAGTGCCCCATGGGTTCAGTCACCTGCAAATTGTCCCAACTGCGCCCCTAGAGGGTAGCCTGAATCATCGTAGCATCCGCGCTCATGGATTTCTTGGTGACATTATGAGGCTCCATTCCTTAGGTTAGAAAATGGCTTCGTTCTTGCCAATCCTGTAGTCTTTGTATGCATCAGCAAGCTTTTGATGGTTAAAGATTAATTTGAAATTGATTAAAATGGTATTTGTCTTCTTTTACTTAGGTCTCCGGTTATGTGCTATACATGAATAGTCAAGCTAGCACTTCTAGATCTTTTCTAGGAATTCAAAGTATTATTTCTCCGCGTTGTATTACAACTCTACGCCACTCCTAAGCTGGGTCCCTTTCCTCGATATCCAACACTTTCACCTGATCTAATGCTAACTAAAGATTTTCAAAACTCACCGATGACCCCCTTTATTATGGTGAAGTGCTAGTGCTGTCTTCTAGTGCTGCGGTCAAGGCTTCACGAGCACTGAGAACAGTCACGTGACAAAAAGGGATCGGCTTTAGTTTTTATATTCATATTGACTTCGGAAGCACTTATCCGGATGACATGCCTTTTCCTGTCCTCACAAACACGCATTTAATGCGGGGTAGATGCGGGGCAGTATTGAACCTCAGATCTTTAATTTGTTGCAATACTGCAGGCTAGGCTATGAATTAATAATGAGCGGCAATGACAAGTCCTTGACTACCGATCCTTGCCTCTTGAAGGCCCCGCTATTATGCTGGACGGTACGGCACATATTCTGCCTTCATGGACCTAGCAATGGTAAGCCGAGTAGCATGCTAACACTGCCAGTGTATATTTCTCAGATTTAGGCCAAAAATCGAGCTCATTAGCGGTCGGAAAGCCATGCTATCTGCTCTTCTAAATACAGAACTCATCCACGAGCCTCTGAAATACTCTGGGTCTCGACCACCTCGAATTCATTGAAGTGACGCCTATTATTGGGAGAGAGTACACAACGGCCAAAATCAAAGACATTCTCCATGCGAGCAATACAGCGCAAGTCCGAGACCTCGCTGTAGTGAGAGGGGCGTCCGCTTCTTCAGGGCACCACAAGATGACCTCAGCGTCGAGGAGTTGAAGAAATTTACAAATATTGTAAGAAAGCCCAAAAAGAATGGGTTGCACGTTCATCCGCTGTATAGGGACCCTGCAAACGTGCTATGGGCAATGGGGAGATGGACGAGAATATGTACGCATGACTAGACTAGTTGCAGTTGTATGCTGAGAAAGCATAGATATGTGATTAATCCCGAAGCTCAGAAGAAAATGTATAAATCAATGATCAAGAACCAGCCAGTGGAGCCCAGGGATGCATATAATCAGTGCAATCATAATCAGGCCATAGATTTTGATTGATTATATTAATTATATTAATTATACACCAATTTCCTAATTAGGGTTAGATTGATCTTGGCTTAAGAGAGCCTCTACGAGTCGTACTTACCACTTAATTCTCTTATCTACCTACTGCCTTATTTGCTTCCTTATTGAAAAGGAGCCCCAGATAAGACACGCGTAACGCGTATATAATAACTTTTCCTAAAAGCTCGCACAGACATTTTTTGTATATAAAACAGCAGGCTCGGCGCTTTTTAGTTAATGCCGACCATGGAGTAGGAAAATTAATAAACAACTTTTTTAACACTAAAGTTTTATTACTACATTCTATTTCTACCTGTTCTTATTACAGATAATTATATTAATTATAAACATGCAATTATAATCAAAAGATTGATTTCAATTATAATTAATTAGATTATATAGTAATTATAACTTATAGAACTTATAGAACTATTATCCCTTACATTGTCGATATAATATAAAATATAGCCTATACACGTGGTCAAGAATATTAAAACTTTTTCGCGTTAAAGTTGTAAATATATAGCTTTATTAATTAAATATACTATAATTATAGTATATAATTATAAAAGTAATAATATAGACTTTATTTCTTATGCCTAATACCTAAAATATATATCTTAAAAGTCTTAAAACCCTTCTCCTAAGCCCTAGCCTTACCTAATTTTATACCTCTTTTTATTAATAATAAAAATACCTATAGTTGTTACGGACAGCTTAAGTACGATGTTACGGCTACTTGGGGAAGAGTTGGAGGAAGCTAGTTGGTTAATACAGGCACGGTCTAGGATGGATCCGGTGGAACTATGTGACGAGGAATGGTAGCCAAGATCACGTAATGTGATCTATATAATCTGTGTAATCTGTGTAATCTGTACGGAGTATATAGAGCACACGTACTTTATAGAGCGAAGGGATTTCTTAGGCGTATGGTTATGTATTTAAAGGACCACCGTCCCTACCCAGATAGTTCTCTCTTTGTAGTAAATCTTAGAATATAATTAGAGTTAATCTATTAGGCAACCACTCTACTAGTTATTATTATTTGTTAATTTATTCTTACCTATATACCTAGCCTAATAATAGGACCCACCGTAGTTCCTACTACAAGGTTCCGTTACATATTTACTACTAAGGTTATAGTATTAAATAAGATTAAACAACATGCCACCTAAAGCACCAGTTACGATAACGTTGACGGCAGCTACGACCTTAGGGCTAGAAGATACCAGTATGGCGGACATAGATTCTTAAGTAGTTACACAAGGTCAGTTATAGGAAATGGTTAATCACTTATAGGACAATAATAGGATACTTAAAGAACGCATTAATAGAATTAGAGTAGCAAAGATTAAGTTACCTTTAATTAAACAATTCTTAGGAGAGAAGTTAAAGCTTAAGGGATTTCTTACGCAGATGCACTTTAAGGTTATATAGGAAGGAGCGAAGTTAGTAATATTATTAGATTAAGTAGCCTATATAGGGTTGTTCCTAACAGGGAGAGCACTTAAGTGGTTTAAACTATATCTTACAGAGATATAGGCCAATGGCATAACAACTACTAACCAGGATGTACGGTATATATTCACTAGTTAGAACGGGTTTGCGGAATAACTAACGCAGATATTTAGAAACCTGGAGGCCACAACCACAGCAGAACAAAAGCTTTAGAACTTAGTATAACGCACTTTAGTAATTAAGTATACAACGCAGTTTCAAATACTAGCTATATAGGTTAAGTGGAATAATAGGGCGCTTATAGCACAGTATAAGCAAGGACTTAAGGCTAAAGTCTAGGACGTAATTATTCTAATAGAAGATGCGGATACTTTAAAAGAGTTAATAAACCAGTTAATAAAGATTAATAATAGGATCTATCAAAGGGAACAAGCTAAGAAAGGGCAAGACAGAGTTTTATAGTTATATAAGGCGCAGAGTACGCAACGACAGACATAGAGTTAAAAACTATAGAATAGCGTAGAGCTAATAGATTTAAGCGGTACCAAAGAAACCTAAAGATAGAAAAAGAAACTATGGAAACCTAGAGGTTAAGAATCTAGTGATTAAAGGACTAAGGAGTAGAGGCCAAACTAGAGATCTTAGCAGCAGAAGATATTTTGGCGGACTCCACAATAAGAAAAATAGTTTAGAGATGGGGCTTATATAAATTGCGGAAAATAAGGTTATTTCGCTAGAGACTATAGAGGTAGTTAAAGTAATTATATAGTAAAGGGAACCAGACCAGTAGCGGACATATATATACAAAGGAATAATGGTGCACTATAAAGAACAAAAGAATGTTTAATTAACAGTTTTACGTTTTGTTATAATAACGCATGCCAAATTTATAAGGACGCTAAGTATAGCGTAAGCTATTAGCTATAGGAGCTATTATTATCTAAGTTTAGAGGAACTAATAAACCAGCTTATAGATCGGATATTAAGGACGATAAATTTAATATAGGTAAAGCATTTACCAATAATAAGGTAATAAGGGCAGCTTACTAGGAGTATACAAACCTTAAAGAGGTTAAAACAGAAGCAGAGACTAAGACCATTACAGAACAAGGTTTAGCAACGGGTATTACAATACTATTAGATACAATTTCCATCGCTTTATAAGATAAAAGGAGTAATATTTAGAAGAAACTAAGTAAGTAGACAACTACTAGTGCTAGCTTATTACTTAATAAAGGTAAAAGGCTACAGGCTTAAGATTCTTAAAAAGAGATATAAGAAGCTTAAAATTCTTAAGACGAGATAAGATATACCTAAGGACCTATAACAGACAAAAACCGATGGGAAAGGGCAGCTACTTAGTTTATAGACAAACAAATAAGTATAGGACGCAAGTTTAAGAACTATAAGTTTAGGGAACAAATAAGAACGTCAGCAATCTTAGGTAAATACAGTGTTTAGCCTAAAGATTAAATAGTTAATACCTGGATTAAAAAGTAAGATAACTATAAAGATCTAGCTGCAAGACGCAGAAAACAAGAAACTATAAATAAGTTTAGAACAAGAGTTATTACATAGTAAGAGCAAAAGCTAGATAAGAGGTTAGCTATGCTAGGTTATATAAGGGACAGAGTACCTGTATAAAGAGTTATTAATAGGCTAAGTGCAGGGACACCTAAAGTAAAATGGTTAGATAAACTGGAATAAGAAAAGGATCTAGATATCCTAACCAGATTTAAAAAAAGACATACCAAAGGATATTATAATATAGCAATAATAAGGTACTTTCTAACAGATAGACCATATACACTAAACCAGTTATACGGAAAGTGGTATAGGCAACGACATAATAATAAATGGGAAGACTTTTATATATAACTAGATAAAAAAGTTGTCTAAAACTAACCTATTATAGAAAAATATATAAGTCATATTAAAGGAGTATTAATTATAATATTAAGGAACCTAGAAAAAGGATCTAAGGACTAAAGAAGTAAATAATAAATCTTAATACCTGTAATAGAGATACCAGTGGTTAGATTAACTAGGTATAGGTTTAAACTTAAGAATAAAGATAAACTAAGAGTTAACCCAAAACATATAGCGTATTATATACTATCGTGGATAGCTTGTGTAGATGATATATATAACATATATAGAGCACCAAAAGATAAGAACCGGAAGTACTTAGCTAGAATATATTAGGCACTAGAGGAAAAGCGGTTTAGGGATGCTAAATATATATATAGATAGCACCTAGTAGAAGTACAAGGTTAAGGAGACTTAATACTTTAACTAAGAAGATTCCTTACGGAAGAATGCCTAGATAGATAACAGTGGTAGGAGTGCCCAGAGAACACTTATCTATAGTATATAGAGGAAAAGAAATAAACTAAGTATTAGCCTAAGTTAAACTAAGTACAAACAGGATCTAGTAGCCAATAGTTAAGAAAAGGGGAGGCGTATAAAACCAAAGGGAACTAGTGTTAGAGCCTTAGACCCTTAAAGAAATTTAAGGACAATACCTAAATTTATAAGTTAAATGGCAAGATTAACAGTTTAAAGCGTTAATAGATAGTGGAGTAATAAGGAACCACATATCACCAAAAACAGTGGAAAGGATAGGGTTACCATACAGATAAAAGAAACACCCATATCCACTTATAACAATTTTAGGAGATTAGATAGCCTATAGAGGAGGCATTATTAATCTTAAAATAGGACCTATTTAGTTAACTATTAAAGGGAGACCAGTGAGAATGTCTTTTAATATCCTACTATTAGGATAGGATAAGGCGATACTAGGAATGCCTTAGTTACAGAAGTATAATCTAAAGATTAATTGGGTTATAGGTTAGGTTAATATTAGAGATACTTAATAACACAAAATGCGACAGCAAACCAAGTTAGTATAATACCAAGTTGGAGCGATATATAAAGAGACTAAGCAAGGCTTAAGTTATGTACCAAAGAGATACCACAAGTATGGTAAAAAGTTATAGTCACTAGAAAGTGAAAAGCTGTTAAAACATATAGCATGAGTACGTTAAAGCTCCGCGAGGGAGGCTAAGAGCTTATCGTCAAGTTTTATAGCGGTAGATTAAATATGAGACCCTATAATAAGTTACTTAGGGAACTCGAAGACTACTAAGAGTTATAGGACGCATATACTTAGCGTTAGAGATAGAGCGGATGTTATAGGATGATTGAATGTTTGCTTTAGTGCACTCTAAATAAGAGGATGGTTGTTAAGACAAAGGACTCGCTAGCGCAATATAAACCAACCCCTCTTTCGCACAACGAGAACATAGAGACGGCATTATCTTACCTAGTAATAGTATAGAAGAAACCGTACGCGTATAATAAAGGGTTAAAGAAGAAGAAGAAGCTTTAGGTATAATAAGTAAGGATATTAACCAAATTAATTAAACGGACATTACACCTTTAGTAGATAACTTGGAGATATTAGGAATCTTTAAGGACAAAGATAAAGAGAAGGGAGATAGTGTTACGGATAGCTTAAGTATAATATTATAACTACTTAGGGAAGAGTTAGAGGAAGCTAGTTGGTTAATATAGGCACGGTCTATTACGGACGCTTTAAGTACGATGTTACGACTACTTGGAGAAGAGTCGGCGGAAGCTAGTTGGTTAATATAGGCACGGTCCAGGATGGATCCGGTGGAACTATGTGACGAGGAATGGTAACTAAGGTCATATAGTGTTGAACGTATTAACTGTGTTGAACAGAAGGGACGTTACGTTTAATACAGACAACACGTACCTTACGTACAAGAGAGGATTTCTTAGGAGTATGGTTGTGTATTTAAAGGACCTTAGTCCCTACTATAGATAGTTCTCTTCTTGTAGTAAATCTTAGAATATAATTGGAGTTAATCTGTTAGGCAACTACTCCACCAGTTATTATTACATTGTTGATTTAGTTCTTACCTATATACCTAGCCTAATAACAGAATCCACCGTAGTTTAAGCTATAAGGTTTTGTTACACATTTACTACCAAGGTTACGGTATTTAAACAAAGTTAAATAATATGCCACTAAGAGCAGCACTAGTTACAACGGCGTCGGTAACAGCTATAACCTTAGGGCCAGGAGATACCAGTATAGACAATAGGGATTCTTAGGTAGTTACACAAGGTTAGTTATAGGAAATGGTTAATTACTTATAAGATAATAATAGGATACTTAAAGAACGCATTAATGGAATTAGAGTAGTAAAGATTAAGTTACCTTTAATTAAACGATTCTTAGGAGAGAAGTCGAAGCTTAAAGGATTTCTTACATAAATGCACTTTAAGGTAGTACAGGAAGGAGCGAAGTTAGTAACATTGTTAGACTAAGTAGCCTATACAGGATTGTTCCTAATAGGGAGGGTACTTAAGTGGTTTAAGCCGTATTTTACGGAAATATAGGCTAATAGCATGACAACTACTAACCAGGATGTACGGTATATATTTACCAGTTAGAATGGGTTTGTAGAGCAATTAACGCAGATATTTAGAAACCCGGAAGCCATAACTATAGCGGAATAAAAGCTTCAGAACTTAGTATAACGTACTTTAGTAATTAAGTATATAACACAGTTTTAAATACTAGCTATATAGGTTAAGTGGAATGACAGGGCGCTTATGGTATAGTATAAACAGGGACTTAAGGCTAAAGTCTAGGACGCAATTATCCTAATAGAAGATGCGGATACTCTAAAAGAGTTAATAGATTAGTTAATAAAGATTAATAATAGAATCTATTAAAGGGAACAAGCTAAGAGAGGGCAAGATAGAGTTTTATAGTTATATAAGGCGCAGAGTACGCAACAATAGATATAGAGTTAAAAACCATGGAATGGCGCAGAGCTAATGGACCTAAGCGGTACCAAAGAAACCTAAAGGTAGGAAAAGAAACTATGGAAACCCAGAGGTTAGGGATTAAGTAATTAAAGGACCTAGGAGTAGAGGCCAAACTAGGGATCTTAGTAGTAGAAGACATTTAGGCGGACTCCATAGTAAGAAAGATAGTTTAGAGATGGAGCTTATATAAATTGCGGAAAATAGGGTTATTTCGCCAGAGACTATAGAGGTGGTTAGAGTAACTATATAGTAAAGGGAACTAGACCAGCAGACAGCACATACGTATAGAGGGACGACGGTGCACTGTAAGGAATAAAAGAGTGTTTAATTAACAGTTTTGCGTATTATTACAACAACGCATGCCGAATTTATAAGGACGCTAAGTATGGCGTAAGCTATTGGCTATAGGAGCTATTGTTATCTAAGTTTAAAGGAACCAGTAAACCAGCTCGCAGATTAGACATTAAAGATGATAAATTTAACACAGGCAAAGCATTTACTAATAATAAGGCAACAAAGGCAGCTTACTAAAAGTATATAGACCTTGGAGAAGTCGAAATAGAAATAGAGACTAAGACTATTATAGAATAAGGTTTAGTAATAGGTATAGTAACACCATTAGATACAATTTCCATCGCTTTATAAGACAATAGGAGTAATATTTAGAAGAAACTAAGCAAGTAGATAACTGCTAGTACTAGCTTATTACTTAATAAAGGTAAAAGGCCATAGGCTTAAGATTCTTATAAAGAGATAAAAGAAGCTTAAGATTCTTAAGATAAGATAAAATACACCTAAGGACCCACAACGGACGAAAACTAATAAGAAAGGGTAGTAACTTAGTTTAGTAATAAACAAATAAGTATAGGACGCAAGTTTAAGAACTACAAGTTTAGAGAATAAATAAGAACGTTAGCAATCCTAGGTAAATGTAGTATTTAGCCTAAAGATTAAACAGTTAATACTAGGATTAAAAAGCAAGACAACTATAAGGATCTAGCTGCAAGACGCAGAAAATAAGAAACTATGGATAAGTTTAGGATAAGAATTATTGCATAGCAAGAGCAGAAGCTAGATAAGAGATTAGCTATGCTAGGTTGTATATAGGACAGAGCACCTATATAAAGAGTTACTAATAGGCCGAGTGCAGGGACACTAAGGGTAAAATGGTTAGATAAACTGGAATAAGAAGAGGATCTAGATATTCTAACTAGGTTTAAAGAAAGACATACTAAAGGATATTATGATATAGCAATAACAAGGTACTTTCTAATAGATAGACCATATATACTAAACTAGTTGTATGGAAAGTGGTATAGGCAATGATATAATGATAAATAGGAAGACTTTTATATATAGCTAAATAAAAAAGTTGTCTAAGACTAACCTATTATGGAAAAACGTATAAGTTATATTAAAGGAGCATTAATTATAATATTAAGGAACCTAGAAGAGAGATCTAGGGACTAGAGAAGTAAGCGATAAATCTTAGTACCTATAGTAGAGATACCAGTGGTTAGGTTAACTAGGTATAGGTTTAAACTTAAGGATAAAGATAAACTAAGAGTTAACCTAAAACATGTAGCGTATTATACACTATTATGGATAGCTTGTGTAGATAATATATATAACATATATAGAGCACCTAAAGATAAGAACTAGAAGTACCCAGTAAAAATATATTAGGCACTAGAGGAAAAGCGGTTTAGAAATGCTAAGTATATATATAGTTAGCACCCAGTAGAAGTACAAGGTTAAGAAGACTTAATATTTTAACTAGGAAGATTCCTTACGGAAGAATGCCTAGACGGATAATAGTGGTGGGAGTGCCTAGAGAACACTTATCTATAGTATATAGAGGAAAAGAAATAAACTAAGTATTGGCTAAAGTTAGACTAAGTATAGGCAGGATCTAGTAGCCAACAGTTAGGAAAAGGGGAGGCGTATAGGACTAGAGGGAACTAATGTTAGAGCCTTAAACCCTTAAAGGAATTTAAGGTTGGCACCTAAATTTAAGAGCTAAGTGGTAAGATTAGCAGTTTGAAGCGTTGGTAGATAGTAGAGCAACTAGGAACCACATATTACTAAAGGTAGTAAAAAGGATAGGGTTACTATATAGACAAAAGGAACACCCGTATCCACTTATAATAATTTTAGGAGATTAGATAGCCTATAGAGGAGGCATTATTAATCTCAAAATAGGACCTATTTAGATAACTATTAAAGGGAGACTAGTTAGAATGTCTTTTAATATCCTACTATTAGAACAGGATAAGGCGATACTAGGAATGCCTTGGTTATAGGAGTATAATCTAAAGATTAATTGGGTTATAGGTTAGGTTAATATTAGGGATATATAATGATATAAAGTGCAACAGTAAACCAAGTTGGTATAGTACCAAGTTGGAGCAATATATAAAGAGACTAAGCGAGGCTTAAGTTATGTACTAAAGAGATACCATAAGTATGGCAAAAAGTTATGGTTACTAGAAAGTGAAAAACTGTTAGAGCATACAGCTTGGGACTATAAGATAGAATTAGAAGAAGGAATAAGTCTAAAGTTCTTTCTAATCTATAAGCTTATTAAAACAGAGTTAGTAGCGCTTAAGGAGTTTATCCAGGAGAACTTATAAAAGGGATATATTAGACCGTTACAGTTATTAGTAGGATATCTAGTATTATTTATCCCAAAGAAAAACGGAAAACTTAGGATGTGTATAGACTATAGACAGTTAAATAGTATTACTAGGAAGGATAGGTATCTTTTACCCTTAATTAGCGAAATCTAAGACAGGATAGGCAACGTAAAGATCTTTATAAAGATAGATCTAAGATAGGCGTACTATTAGATCAGGATTAAGGAAGGCAACGAATGGAAGGCAGCCTTTAGGTTAAAGGAAGGACTATATAAGCCATTGGTTATATAGTTTGGGCTTATAAATACACTAGCAACGTTCTAAAAGCGAATTAATAGTGTATTAGGAGAACACCTAGATGAATTTATTATAGTATACCTTAACGATATTATTATCTACTTAGAGAGTGAGGAAGAATATAGAGAATATATTAAATAGGTCTTAAAGAGACTATAAGAAGAATAGATGCTAGTAGCAATTAAGAAATATAAGTTCTTTACCTAGAAGACCAATTTTATTAGATTTATTATTAAACTAAGCCAACTTAGTATAGATCTAAAGAAGATCGAGGCTATAGTAAATTGGCAGGAACCAGAGAATGTTACGCAGTTAAGATCATTCCTAGGGTTTTGCAATTACTGTAGAAGGTTTATAGCGCAATGGTTATAGGACATTAAGCCATTTACGCGGTTAATAAAGAAAGAAGAACTATAGGTGTGGAGAAAGGAGTAATAAGAACTATTTAAGAGAATTAAAGAGTTGTTTACCTAGGAGCTAGTTCTTAAGATCTATTAACCAGGTCTAGAGACGGTTATAGAAATAGATATATTAGACTTTACACTAGGGGCGTGCTTCCTATAGAAATATTAAAATGGATAGCACCTAGTGGCATACTATAGTTAAAAGATGATACCACTAGAGTTAAACTATAATATCTACAATAAGGAGTTATTAGGTATAGTTACAGCACTTAAGGAATAGAGAGCATTTTTATAAGGCACAGAGAAACCATTTGTGGTTAAGATAGATTATAAGAACCTTATAGGATTCCTAACAACAAAGGAACTCAACCAAAGATAGGTTAGATAGGCGGAAATGCTTATAGAATACCATTTTAAAATTCAGCATACCAAGGGTACAGACAATGCACGAGCAGACGCTCTAAGTAGAAAGGCTAAACTATAAAGTAATAAAAAGCTATCGGGAGCTTTATTGCAAAAGGATTAAGACGGATTAATTAGGTATAATTATCTAAAGATTACAGCAACTAAAGAAAGTTAGATCTACAAATTACTAGAGAGTAATTGGACATAGAAGATCTAAGAAGTATAGGTAGAGAATCCAGACTTAAAGCAATATAAAAATAGAGAAGCAATATATATGCCTAAGTCTATTGCAGAAGAATTTATTAAGGAATTCTACAAGGGAATAATATAAGGATATAATAGAGCTATAGGCTTAGTGTTAAGACTTTAAAAGGAGTATGTTATTTAAGAAATCTAGGGACTAGTAAAATAAGTTATAAAGGAATATTTAGATTGCCAAAAGAACAAACTAACGAGGTATAAGCTGTATAGAGGGCTATAACCTGTTAAGACACCAGGAAGACTATAGGAGGTTATATTATAGGACTTTATTGTTAAGTTACTAAAGTTAAAAGATCCTATTATAGGACAAGATCATGACGCGATTTTAGTGATAGTAGATAAGCTAATAAAGTGGGGATACTTTATAGTGTACACTAAAGAGATATTAGTAGAAGATGTCGCTAGAATCTATATAAAGGAAGTATTTATAAGATATGGAGCATTAAACAAGATTATATTAGACAGAGATCCGAGATTTATAGTAGTATTTTAGGAAGTATTTCTGGCAGAATAAGGAGTTCGCGTAGTAATATCTACAGCGTATTATCTGCAGACGGACGGACAAATGGAAAGACTAAATTAGACACTAGAGCAGTATTTAAGGCATTATATTAATCACGCATAGAATAATTGGGTGTTGTTATTACCAGTTATATAGTTTACATACAATGCAATACTATAAGAAGGAATGGGGATATTACTATTTAAGGCGAATTACGGATATAAGCTAAGAATATTGTTATCGCCACAATAAGTAAAAAAGACGAGTAGCACAGCTAAGCAAAGAATGGAGACGTTAATGAATCTTTATATAGACCTTAAAGAAACAGCTAAACTAGTACAAGAGCAAATAAAAAGGTACTATAATGCTAAGAGATCTGAGGGACCAGATCTTAAGGAGGGAAATAAAGTATGGCTACTATATAAAAATTTCAAGAGTTGACGACCAAGCAAGAAGTTGGACTATATTAGACTAGGACCTTTTAAAGTTAAGTAAAGAATTTTATTAGTTACGTATAAGTTAAACCTACTAGCTAAAATAAAAATCTACCCAATATAATACGTTGTAATGCTAGAGCTAGTATACGGAAATGTTAAGCCACTAGTCTATAAGGCAGACACATATAGAGGACAGAAAAAAGATAAATGGTAAGTTTTAAAGATTATCAGTTATAAGGATGTAGATGACAAAACATAGTATAAAGTAAAGTAGATAGGCTATAGTAAGACTACCTGGGAACCACTAAGCAATTTAAGGAATGCTATAGGAAAGGTATAGGAGTATCAGAAGAAAGTAGGTTAGGTAATATTAATAAAGAAGGATCGCTAAAGAACGAGTCACCTAAGGGGGACCTAAAAGGAGCAATTGCTAAGCTACTTAGAGTTATTTCCCTCGCAGGAGAAGAGCTAATCCTTTTATTATCTAGCTTAGACAAACCCTGTTAAACCAGTTTCTACTCCTTAGAATGGACCTTCTTATAAACACGTTTAAGACGTTAAAGACAAGCATAAGCTAAACGTTAAGCTTTAAGGACGCGTGCGGACTCTTCTAAGGTACATTAAACCTTAAGCAGCGCGGAGGCCAGCTTACTGTTAAGCTTTATAGCGGTAGATTAAACATAAGACCCTATAATAAGTTACTTAGGGAACTTAAAGACTGTTAAGAGTAATAGGACGCGTATACTTAGTATTAGAGATAGAACGAATATCGCAGAACAATTAAATGTTTGCTTTAGTATACTTAGAGTAAGAGGAGGGTTATTAAGACAAAGGACTTACTAGCGCAACACAAACTAACCCCTCTTTAGCGCAATAAGAGTAAGGAATCGCCATTACTTCACCAAGTAATAGTATAGAAGAAACCGTATGAAGGCGACGCTTAACCTAGAAAAGAGAAGAAGAAGCTTTAGGTATAATAAGTAAGGATATTAACTAAACTAATTAAACGGATATTATACCTCTAGTGGACGACTTGGAGATATTAGGAATCTTTAAGGACGAAGATAAAGAGGAGGGAGATGGTATTATGGACGCTTTAAGTATAATATTATAACTACTTGGGGAAGAGTCGGCGGAAGCTAGTTAGTTAATATAGGCACGGTCTAGAATAGATCTGGTGGAACTATATAATAAGGAATAGTAACTAAGGTTATATGGTGTTAAACGTATTAACTATATTAAACGGAAGGGATATTACGTTTAATATAGACAACACGTACCTTACGTACAAGAGAGGATTTCTTAGGAGTATAGTTGTGTATTTAAAGGACCTCAGTCCCTACCGTAGATAGTTCTCTCCTTGTAGTAAATCTTAGAATATAATTGGAGTTAATCTATTGGGCAACCACTCCACCAGTTATTATTATATTGTTGATTTAGTTCTTACCTATATACCTAGCCCAATAATAGAATCCACCGTAGTCTAAGCTACAAGGTTCCGTTATATAGTCCAGAATAGATCTAGTGGAACTATATAATAAGAAATAGTAGCTGAGATTATATAATATAATCTATATAATCTGTGTAATCTATGTAATCTATACGGAGCATATAGAGCACACGTACTTTATAGAGCGAAGGGATTTCTTAGGCATATAGTTATGTATTTAAAGGACCACCGTCCCTACCTAGATAGTTCTCTCTTTGTAGTAAATCTTAGAATACAATTAGAGTTAATCTATTAGGCAACTACTCCACCAGTTATTATTATGTTGTTGATTTGTTCTTACCTATATACCTAGCCTAATAATAGGACCTACCGTAGTTCCTACTATAAGGTTCCATTATAATAGTAAGCTAAATCTTCCTTCTAATATTAATAATAGCGGCCCCCTATAGCTACTTAAGCTATTCTTTATAAACTCTTTATAAGCCTTTAGTAAATATAGTAAAGAGATTATATAATAATAAGAAGTTTAAAAGACCTTAAAGGTCTTTAAGAATAATATATAGGTATAAATTATTAAATATTACTATATAAAGACAGCTCGTATTAATAGGA
>Ga0307507_10002133_pt1 | contig 42539 bp, 40 predicted proteins | sample 7_EM_MG_FD_207223 | JGI IMG/M metagenome (GOLD analysis project Ga0307507, IMG submission 207223) | Populus trichocarpa ectomycorrhiza microbial communities from riparian zone in the Pacific Northwest, United States - 7_EM | ecosystem: Host-associated > Plants > Roots > Unclassified | place... | reverse complement strand
ATCCCCCTATCCCTTCATCCCCCCCACAGCCCCACTCCCTCGCCATCTCACAGCCCCAATCCCCCCCACATTCTCAGCTTAACCTCCCAAGATAGCCCAGCCTGAGCGTATCTACCCCACCCTCCCTTCCGGCTCCAACAATCACAACAGCAAAAGCCCCACCGCACCCATACACCATATCGCACTCCATTGCCATCATACAACCTGTTCCTAATCCATGTGATTGAAAAATCCTCCACCACCCCTAATCCCCCTTTTTCTAGACAACTATAGTTCCGGCTTTATCCAGCCATCAGAGTATCTCCGTCATCCCAGGCGATATTCCCTCTGGCAATCGTACCCTCGTTGTCGTTGGCCCATCCTCTAGTAACCTGATTACAAGATGATTGCTTAAGTATATCATGCTCAGTTAGGACAAGCCGAAATTGTCTAATGCTTCTTTGCTGTGATGAACCCAGCAGAATCATGTCGCTAACTTCTGGTACTTTCTGCTCTCTAGTATAATGGAGAATCCTATCGGCGGGTATAACGAAGACAATCCAGATATTGGTAATTTTTGCTGGAAGGTACTTACACAGGTCCTTTAGGCCCTTTTCTTTGATGTCGTGACTTTCAGCAATTGTAATTTGCATTAAAAGCACGGTGTTCGGACTGATGAATACTACTCCATCATATGAGGCTTGGTTTTGAGCATGTGGGAGAAAGTATCTTCCCAACATATCATTCAGAATATTCAGCCCATTCGGTTCTTTGACTTTTGTAACCAATTCTTTAGCAGTGCGGAAATGATTGTCTGAGTCCGATTTAGACTTTTTGGTCGTGAAGACAAGGGGGACTCGGGAGGAACTGGTTGTTGAGAAGGAAAGTGCATCTGCCATAAACATTCCTCCTCGCTCTAACCATTGATGCGCATATCCTTCAAATAGCCATCCAGCTGCCGTTCTCATCATTTGCTGACTAGCTAGCTGTTGGTACAGCTCATAACACCCACGCTGAGTATAGTGCACACCAACTTGTACAAATCGGTGAGCAATCCATTGTGTTGTAATTCGAGCTTCATATGATAATTGACTGGGACCCGGCTCTATCATCGCAATCCTATCGGAGCCATCTTGAAAAACACTGTTTTTTAGTGTTTGGATATTGCATTTGCAAATATAGGACTGAATTTCGCGATCGACATCTCCGATATATTTATGCCATGTCTCATGAAAGTCATCCTCGGTTTTTACGGCAATGGTATTCAAGCAAAGCCTTGCGATTGGTCCTAAAAGAATATAGACCGTATATAGTCGGGCTACTTGTTCAGTTGTGATTGGATTTTCTACTGACCCCCTCAGCCTATTATCAGCACCTTTGGTTAGTAACTTTCGCACTAGAAATCAAAAGGGGATTATGACCAGAATGCGGCATATATTTCACTCCATTGCCAATTGCTCATATAGTGGACGCGCGGGTTCCTCTCTTTTAACCATCCCCAGGACTCTTTTATCAACCCAGGCGACGCCGCTAAAACAATAAACCAAGGATAGTTCTTAGTACTCCACCGCTCATCACTTAGTTTTCCATCGGTTAAGATCCATATTCTATCGTTTATCTGATGGCTTTGGTCTCCAAGCTCAAACAACGTCTTTGCCGTGACATTGGCCCCTCTGTAGGTCTCATCAAAGACAAAGCACCGTGAATCATTAACTCGATACACTGTGGGCTCTTTGTTCATAAGCCTCTTTGCTAGAAGATACAGCAGAAACACAGATTTCCCTTTTATTCACTATCGTTAGTATCTGAGACAGAAAAGATAGCATAGAGATAGAAGAAATACGAACCACAACCTGGCTGCCCGGCTACTTGATAGTCTAGCAGTGCACCCTCTTTCAGTATGCCAGGAGCTGAAAACCGTTTTGACTCAGCTTTAACAAGCTTATCGATTACTCGATCATATTCACCCCGAACAAGAACCTCTTTTTTTCCAACCGGAACTCTGGACTTAACACTCATCACGGTAATCATTTTAGTCCGTATCCTAGTATCCAGATGGGATGGAACGATATTATTTATGGCCTCTTGTACCGGAATTTTGTACCCAGGTCGGAGCTCATATTCGGGCTGGGGGATATCAAGTTTTTGAAGTGTGATATGTTGCTCGGCATCCGCTCCTCAGAGCTCATGATAAAGGTCCTCCATCAGGACAAAGTACAATTTTCTTCGTCTTTCTCTGCTCAGTATATTTGAACAACTGTCAAAATTCACGATTAGGTTCTCAGTATCAATTGTCCAAAAAGATAAGCAGGCTTGTAGTTTCACATACAACGTACTTAGTTCTTGAGAGGAATGATGGCTCTAATATGTTGGTAATACGTCGGTAATACGTCGGCAGGAGTTGTGTATTTGAGTATGAAAGATGAGTACGGAGAATAAAATGAAACAAGAAAAGTATGCTTGAAGATGCTTTTCTGCTGCAATCACGATAGTTTGCTTTCACACAAGTAGTTGTTGTTGTTTAGCTGTTGATTCGCCTGGTTCATTCACGAAATACTTATATTTTTCACATGCTCCTCTCTGTATGATACCCTTTCTATTGTGGGGAAAAACACAAAACAAAGCTAACCCTCGTTCGGCCAGTTTACACATGGCTACACTTGAATATATTTATTCACAAGCGGTAGACAACCGGACACTTCTAGGAAAGGTGGCTCTAACGTCTTAGCAAGTGGTTCAATTTGAATTCTTATTTCGGCAATGCCAAGATTTCCGGACACCTTTGGAGTCGGGAGAGCAGTCCACGACGACAAATCGGTCTAGTCTAACATTTCCTTTTACTAAATTTACATCTTCCTTGAAGTCAGCGAAACACTTCACTCTTACCAACCCAGAAACTACCAAAACAGTCCATGCCGAATGCGAGTCCATGCCGAATGCGGGGGATATGAGATAACTGGGGAGCCTCCAAAAAAATAAAAAAATAACAGCAGTCCGTAATCTGCCCAGCGAGATATAACCCCCCCCTCCGCTCCCATTTTTTTCTCCACCACCACTAACTTACAACTAAACGCACAATACCCTCATCTGTTACAAACAATCATCACCATTTCAATGGCCCCACTCCCAGACCCAGACCCGGACGCTACCGCCGTCCTCAACAACCTCCTCTCCACCCTCTCCTCCCTCTTCAAAGCCAAACCCCCCCCCCGTCGCCCAATTTTCGGCACTTCTCCAGAAGGGATCGACAGCGTCGAGCTAAAACCCTGGGTCACCCCATCTCCTCCCCCATCCCCTTCTCCAGCTTCTCCAGCTCCACCTCTTACTCCTCCATCCGAACCGCCCACCATCAAATGGGACTTGAAACCCGCCGGACCGGAAAAGAAGCCTTGGTTGGGGGATCCGAGTCTGCAAAACACGGACGAGTACCAGGAATTGGTGTCTAACCGGTGGGGGGAAATTGGTAAACGTACTGGTAGGATACTTTCTCTCTCTCTCGCTACTTCCTTCCTTCGGTGATTGGGATGGATCTTGCCCAACATTTGCTAATGATATGTGAAATAGTTCAATACCCGGAACACCAGGCGATGGCGATGGGTAGTGGAGTGCCGGAAGCAGGGTACCGTTTGACGTACTCCCAGGAGCTCTCGCTTGTCATTTTTATCTTTCTTGTTACTGTGTTTGCGGGCGCTGCTGGCATGTCGGTTGTGGGGAAACTCGATAGGAAGCTACGCCGCCGCCTTACCCAGAGCCTCGGGAAACTTGGAAAGGATCAGCGTTGGTGGGCGGCTTTGTACTATGTCGTGTATGGTGCGGTAACCCTTGGCCTGTGGATTATCATGCTTTCCGGCGTTTTCTGCCTCCAGCAACTGTTGGAGGTCGCTATCTGGGGTTGAGCACTCGACTTTTTATGTTTCCGCCCTTGCGAGATTGTGTGTATTCAGAGATGTATGTGAAAGAAGTGGGTATAATACAAGGTCCCATACGTCATTGCCCTAGTAATCGTATCATGTTTCCCACCAGGTGCAATCTCGTAACCTCACCCCAACAGCCCAATTCCAATCAAAAAAAAAAGCAATGAAAAACATCATGTCATGAGTGAGTGCATTCTAATCCCTCACTTCTCCCGTCCCACACACCCCTCCTCCCCCCTACTCCCTCCCTGATCCCTTAACCTACCCATATGAGTCCACATCCCCTACGAAGGCCTAATCCTTTTCCCCCTGCCAGCTTCCCTCTCCTCCTCTGTCGAGGGTGCAGTCCGCTTCGGAATGCTGACAACGACGACTTTGCGTTTTTTGCTGGACTCGGGTACGTCCTTGGTTGTGGTGGTGTTCTCGACGTTTTCCTTACCGGTGCGCGTCCCACCGGTGTCTTTATCCGCAGTGCGCTTTCCCTCCATGCCCCCATCTCTAGACCTTTTCCGGTCTACCTCGGGCGAGGGCGAAGGATCTTGCTCCACCTCCTCTCCATCCTCATCAGCATCGCTGTCGCTATCAGCCTCCAACTTTTCCACCCCCCCCTCCTCTTCCTCCTTGTCGGAAGGAGCAAACTCTTCGTCATCCTCATCATCACTGCTCTCAAATTCCAAGATCATTCCTGGAGTGAAATACTCCTTCCTGATCTTCTTCCTGAGAACCCTCCCGCCGTTGATGGCGCCCCCAACACTGGAATCATCAGAATCTAGTTCATCCCGCTCCCTCTTTCCTAGCGCGCTAGACAACGCAGCGATTTGCGCCTCGGAAGGCTTCGCATGTCGCATTTTCGGTTTCTGAATTGAGGTATGTACCGTTTTAGTCTTCTTGCCTGATTTGCCTTGTTTGGCTACTTCGTCTTCGAAGCGTACTGAGCGTCTACGCTTCTCCGGCTTTGCTGGGACTGGTCCGGCCGTCGAAATTCCAGATGCGGCAGCGGCAGTTGTGGCGTCTTTGAGGAGGGTCTCCGCGCGGGAGATGCATTGTGTGAGGGGTTGGGAATGACCCTTGTTTGCTGCAAGGAGCTTAAGGAAGCGGAGGTGGCCGCGTAGTTGTGAGGTGTGGATTTCATAGACGCGGTTCCACGGAATATTTTTAGGGGTGGCGGTGGTGGACTTAGGAGAACTAGTGAGGGTGGGGTCGGCCATTTCGGTATTGAGCGTGGGGTTACGGGTAGCCCCAGGAGTTGATTGCCACTGTGGGGCCGAGCGGGGTAGGGTTGTATATAGTTGGTCTGAGAGAGGAGGTGGTGGTGGTAAGTGGACAAAATTGGCGAAGGGTCCTTTTAGAGAAGCGATGCCAATGGCGCGTCGCTCTGTGATAGGCGGGGATGTGTTAGATGGATGACTTAAGTTGCGGGTTCCAGGAGCGGACGAAAGTTCCGATCTACAGAATTGGGGGCAAAGTGTCGAAGCTAGCTGAGACCTCGGAGAAGGGAAAACTTGCAGAGAGTTAGCTCATGTAGTACCTGACACACCGGACAAACAAACCAGCTGCGTTAGCAGAGTGTGAGCTACAAGGTGGCTTGATAGAACAAGGTAAAACGGAAGAACCAGTAGCCTCGGAGGAAGCGGGGTTTTCCGCAGAGCTTAGAATGAATTCACTCAACAACTGGCCTTCGGCTGTGTTGCTTCCCTTTAGGCCACCAAAAGCGCCAGTACCGGTAACTGCGAGTAGTTTGGACTGAAGGCCGCTAACAAACGGGATGGCGAAGGAATGCTTTGACGAGGGGAATCCAAAGAATCCCGAATCTTGATCCGATTGAACTTTCGCGTCCGGATTTGCAAATGAGGCAGGATTAGCAGATTCAAAATCTTCAGCTGAACCTACACGATCCACAGAGTTAGCCGTCGCACTACGGAGGGAAGAAATAGCAAGCGATCCCGGGAGATGCTTGCGTCTGGTTTGCTGACAATCGCCCGAATACTTGTAGCCGATACCACTGCCAGAGTCGGAGCCGGAAGTAGATTTTTCGCTTCCAGAAAGATAATCCTCGCTGGGGTTACCCGTGCGCGGGACTTCAGCGGCGCGGGCGCGACCTATGGGAGCTGTGAGGTAGGATGCTAAAGGTCCGCAGATAAAATCAACGGCTGCCGCGAGCGACATAGTTAGATGGTGATGCACAAGTGGTAAATAGAAAAGGTGACGAGGAAGGGTGGGTGATGAGGGAAGGAGAAAGTATATGATGAGGACGGCGAAGAAAGCAAACATGAAGAGATAAACAAAAAGCCGCCCAAAAAAATAGCCATCCATGATGAGTTGATAGGAAGAAGGGCAGGGCAACCACGAGTCCTAAAACCTTGTCCTGGGGACTTCAACAGGCGTGCCAAGTTGCGACGCGATAAAACCTACCTATGAAAAAGTATTAACCACAACCGCCTAAGGCAAAAGGCGACGAATGGCCAAATAGGGCGTCGCCGTGGAATTGAAACAATGAGGATTGACAATCGCAGGAAGACGTTTGGATGGTGATGAAAGGGTTGATGATGGTTACGATATGAGTTTTGGCGAGAGTGAAAATGACGTGCCAGAACTGCTGTTCTTGGCACTCAACCCTAACCCTAACCCTGCGCTACACCTGACCAGGCGATAGCTTTTGTGGGCAGGCGCGATCTGCCGCAAGGGGCTCGGGGTCCTGAGCGTGAAACTCGAGCCTGGAATGACGAAGGTCAGACTTATTTACTGGCCAATTAGTATGATAGAGGGAATAGGTGATATTTCTACGTGTAATTCGCGGATACGATAAGGCTTCGCGGGAGTGTAATTTTTTTTGTCTGGGTTGTTATGCTCGACTACCTTCTCCTCTGTTTTCAGGCAAAACTCAGGCCTCATCAAGCACAGCACGATAACCTTACTAACGGCTTAACAAGACTTTGGGCGCATTCTACAAGGTTACTCCTCCAAACTCTTCGATATTCCACCATACCTAAACTTGACAAAACGGCCTTAGGCTGAACCAAACAAACCCTCCTTTTAGTGATAAGTTAGTAGCTCACCGTCTATGTATAATACGTACTACACGGGCCTGGAATTCGCGACAGCTAAAGCATACCCAGTCGATTTCGATTGACTAGTGATGCATATAGATGATCTCTCTGAGTCCCTCACCCCAAGGACATCATAATAGGTGACTTCCCCTAGACATCTAGGAGGTATCATAGTCTATTTGCTAAATCTTGGGCTGCTATATCTCTGCGCTACTAATAACAGACGCTGCTGGGATTACCGATACGTTCTACTGTCCTTACTTAGAACCGGCAGACCACGGCGATTAACCATCTTGAAAAAGAAAAAAAACATGCATCCCACTAGTACTCGTACTGTACCGGTGCGGGCCCTTAGGTAGACTCTCTAGGTATTAAAATAAATTAAAAAATACTGATCGCGGTAGTTGTCACATAAGTTGGGTCGATAGAGGGGACTTTGCGGCTCGTGGAGAATGATACCCTTTCTGCATACTCATGCCGGGTAACTTCCCTTGCTTCTCTCCCCAAAGCCTTTTACACATTCTATACCAGCGGTTTATAGGAGTACCGAGTATTATAGATATTAATAATTAAACATGAAACCGAGAGCGATGCAACAGATACAGGTAAATGTTGGCTCAGACAGCATCAGGACTTCGAGCGATGATACCATACCGGTGGGGTAATTGCGCATTGCAAGTTTCCCAGGTTAGCGCCAAGCCAAAGTCCATATTCCCGGAAAATTTTGTAATGCCCAAGCAGGGTGAAAGAAAGGCTTAACTGTCTACCAAACCACCCCACTCTCGGACTCGACCCGCATCCGACCGGACTCTTTTCGTCAACGATTAAGTTTCATTCAACATGAGCTTAGCCTGAAACCCACTTAATCCCAGCCCAATGAACTCCAAATATCAATCCTCAATAGCTCGACAATACCGTCCCTAACTCCTCCACTCCACTCCCTTCTCCGAATTCGACGGAGGCGCCGGCTGAGTATAATTTACCTCTCCCTCCAGCGCAGATCCCTTCCTAAACATACTCCCAAAGACTCGCAACTTAAAGGGCGGACTATACTCAAACCCCTCGTCCTCATCGTTGATAATCTTGAGCCCGTACATATGTCTCTTGGGCATGCTCCCGCTGTCTTCGAGGTACCTGCTAACCCTCCACTCATGCCACCCCACGTTATCCAACAGCCCAACGATCGCGCCCAGGTCGTCGAGATTCTTCGGATCGCCTTTGAGAAGGTTTATGGTTATGGTGGACCTTGTTGTCGCTTTCCAAGTGAGGTTGACGGGCTGGACGCCGTCAACCAGGTCGTCTCTGAGCGGGTATGTGAAGGGGTTCTCGCCGGTTTGCTTGGGAATGTTGGCCGCTCGCGATAGGAGGGCGAATAGGGATATTGCGAGTGTCGCGGCTGAGAGGTACATTTTGGCGGGTTAACTTCTGGCAAAAATAGGGGTAGATTTTGAAAATTTAAACTTATTCACGATGGGCTATTTAACGGATTTTTCATTCCTTCTCCTTTTAGAACTGCGGTGGTCTCGGTATGGATGGGCTTTTGCGTCCGGTCTGGATGTCATCCGTTCCCTACTTTAGTCCCTAGTTACCGGTGAAGTGATGCACACCGGGGTTAGACTAGGGTTCTTTGATAGATTCACCAGGTGCGAGAGAGGTTGTGGTCGATGCTTTTTCTTATAAGTGCGAACATTGGCTGGACACCGCGCGTTTCCGGTAAGGAAGGACCTCTTGTAACCGCGCGAAGGTATCATAAATATGATAGCTCCGTCACTTAACAATCATCCGACAAGTTGACTTCCTCGGCTGGTGAGATGCTATGTTCCCGTTGTTACGCCAATACGACGAAAGGAGATGCCATGTACGATCTTGGCGACAAAATTCGTGCCCCTCCCCCATTTTACACAAAAAATGGCTGTTTTTGACCACCCCTAACTCATCCAAAAGTGATTTAGAATTAATGAAATCAAGCTATGGTGTAGGCAATTGTCTAAACTTTCTCAGTAGAAATTATGAGAATTTTCCCACTCTCCTATGAAGGCTGAGAGCTTAGAGTTGTGATCGGATCTGGTTGCAATGTACCTTTTGTATGGGAAGCCCATACAAAATCAGAAGTACCTTTTGCTTACCTACCATCATTATTTCTGATATGGCACCATGGGCATTACTATGAGAGCTTGTTACATATATATAATATCTAGATATCTTTAAAGACTCTGAAGAATTTTAACATTTTTTTGCAAAGCAACCAGGCTGTGATTTTAGAAGGTGAAAATACCCATTTTTGGTGCAAAATGGGGGGGGCCACAAATTTTGTCGCCAACCTCGTAGTACTCTATATAAAATATGGAGGCAAGCTTGAATATCTCTAGGTTTCTCTCCGGTTTCATGAGAGATTAAGAGGAGTTAGTACCGGCATGGTACCTGCACAGTGTGCTGCTCCTCTGTAAGCTACATAATGTAAGGATGCAGAAGGTCAAAATGGGTTGTGGCTACACCTGCATTATGGCAAGTCAGCAACCGGTCAAGATATCATAAAGCATGCCTTATCCAAAGGGTAGTAGAAATCCTAAACATTGTTTTTTTTAGCAACCACAGACACCTCCATACAACATATAAGAATCTAAGATATATCTATATTCAGGAGACAGATGAGGGAAACAAAGCTAGAAAGAAATAGCAGAGAACAGAGATAAGACGCGTGGGTTGAAATAAAAATAAAAATAAAAATCCTAAGCAGAATACCGTGACAGATTAGATAATATTATTATAAAGGGATAGGCCAAACTTCCTGCTATAACAGCAATCCGAGAGCACTATACCCCACCTCCATTTACATTATATCGAATTTGAAGAAAGAGATAGCAATGGCTATTGTTAATTGTATAGTAGATACTGGATAACCGTCAAGGTATGCATATAACCACGGTACCGCCGGGAGAAGTTATGGAGCCTCGAGTTCGAAGATAGGGGGGAACCCTTGTGTCTCGTCGGAATAGGTCAGTGGTGGGAGGCTGACGAGAGGTGTGTGTATAACCACGGCGCTGCCGAGGGGCTGTAAGGCCTCGAGTTCAAATATGGGGGCGGAACCTTGAGTCTCTTCGGAATAAATCGGTGGGGCAGGCAGGTCTCTCAATTTTCGCATTAACCTTGTGACAGGGTGGTCCCTCCCTATAGCGACATACGAGTATACGGTAAGGCCGCATATGTCTGGCCTATTGGGGTTGACGTCTTCCCGTTCCAGGAACAGCTTGACCACTTCCTCATACCCATTCTCGGCAGCCCACAAGATCGGGGCGCGGCGCCACCCATCGTCTGGTCTATCGGGGTTAACATCTCCACGTTCCAGCAACATCTTCACCACTGCCTCGTGCCCGTGCTCAGCAGCCCACGAGATCGGTGTTCGGCCAAAGTCATCTGGTATATCAGGGTTGATGTCTTCCCGTCCTAGTAACAGTCTCACCGCTCCCACATTTCCATTCTTGGCAGCCCACGAGATTGGTGTTTGGCCATCGTTGTCTGGCATATTAGGGTTGACGTCCTCACGTCCTAGCAACATCTCAACCACTATGCTATATCCATTTTCGGCGGCCCACGAGAGCGGCGTTCGGCCAAGGTTGTCTGGCATATCGGGGTTGATGTCTTCCCGTTCTAATAACAATCTCAGCACTCCCATATGTCTATTCTCGGCAGCCCACGAGACTGGTGTTTGGCCATAGTTATCCGGCCTATTGGGGTTAACGCCTTCACACCCGAGCAAAATCTTCGCTACCGCCCAGTGTCCGTGTTCAGCAGCCCACGAGATTAGTGTTTGGCCAAAGTTGTCTGGTGCATTGGGGTCGATGTCTTCCCGTCCTAGTAACATTCTCATCGCTCGCTCATCCCTATTCATGGTAGCCCCCAAAAATAGTAATTGGCCATTATTGGCTGCCCTATTGGGGTTGATGCCTTCCCGTCCTACCAATAGCTCAAGGATTCCCTTATATCCATTCTCAATAGCCAATGAGATTGGTGTTCGACCAAGGCCGTCTGGCATATCGCGTTTAACGTCGCCCCGCTTCAGCAACAGCCTCATCACCCCCTCCTGTCCATACATGGCAGCCCGCAAGATTGGTGTTTGACGACCGGTATTTGCAGTATTGGGGTTGACATCCTTACGTTCTAGCAGCAGCTTCACCACTCCCTCCTGTCCGTTCGTAGCAGCCCACAAGAATAGTGTTTGGCCAGTATTGTCTGGCCTATTGGGGTTGACGTCTTCCTGTCCTAGCAACAGCTTCACTACTTCCTCCTGTTCATACATGGCAGCCCGCAAGATTGGTGTTTGGCCATCGGTATTTGCAGCATTAGGGTTGATATCTTTACGTTCTAGAAGCAGCTTCACCACTCCCTCCTGTCCATTCATGGCAGCCCAAGAGATTGGTGTTTGGCCATTATTGTCTGGCCTATTGGGGCAGACATCTTCCCGTCCTAGCAGCAGCTTCGCTACTTCCATACGTCCATATTGGGCAGCCCGCGAGATTGGTGTTCGACCGAGCCTGTCTGGCATATTGGGGTTGACGTCCCCCCGTGCTAGTAATAGCTTCACCACCCCCTCCTGTCCATTGTTGGTAGCATGCAAGATTGGTGTCCGACCACCGTTGTCAGGCCTATCGGGGCTGACATCTTCTCGTGCTAGTAACAGCTTCACCACTCCCTCTTGTCCATTCATAGCAGCCCAAGAGATTGGTGTTTGGCCATTATTGTCCGGCCTATCGGGGTTGACGTCTTCCCGTCCTAGCAACAGCTTCACTACTTCCTTACGTCCATACTGGGCAGCCCGCGAGATTGGTGTTCGACCAAGCCTGTCTAGCATATCGGGGTTAACGTCGTCCCGTTCCAACAACAGCTTCACCATTCCCTCCAGTCCATACATGGCAGCCCGCAAGATTGGTGTTTGGCCATTATTGTCTGCCCTATTGGGGTTGACGTCTTTCTGTCCTAGCAACAGCTTCACTACTTCCTTACGTCCATACTGGGCAGCCCACGAGATTGGTGTTCGGCCAAGGTTGTCTGGCATATCGGGGTTAATGCCTTTCAGTCCCAGTAACAATCTCACCATTCCCTCATGTGCATACATGGCAGCCCGCAAGAATAGTGTTTGGCCATTGTTGTCTAGACTATTGGGGTTGACGCCTTTCTGTCCTAGCAACAGCTCCACGATTTCCTTATATCCATGCTCAACAGCCCACGAGATTGGTGTCCGGCCATATTTGTCTGGCATGTTGGGGTTGGCGCCTCCCCGCCCCAATAACAGCTTCACCACTGCCTCATGTCCATGTTTGGCAGCCCACAAGATTGGTGTTTGGCCAAAGCGATCTAGAATATCAGGATTGAGGTCTTCCCGTCCTAGTAGCAACCTTACAACCTCCTCATGCCCATTCCGAGCGGCCCATATCAGTGGTGTAGCATCCATATCATCCATACAGTTTATATCGACATCATCCATTTCTATCAAGGCCCTCGCAACCTCAGCAAGTCCGAACATGCACGCGCAGTGTAGTGCAGTAAAATTGTAGGAGTTCTTAATACTGGGATACTCGAGCACGGGCTCTAGGAGTAGTTCAATTGATATATGATGTTCGTAGTGGCCAAAGAGCTTCAGTGCAAGCGCTTTCCCGCGATCAGTGGGTTCCTTTTTCATGTGGGCCCCCCAGTATATAGCAGAATATCCGAGGAAGGGTACGTGTTGAGGCCTCTGGACGTGGGAGCCCGAGAGGGTCATTACCTGCGGCGAAATCAAATATGTCAAGCAGGTCTCTGAAATTGCCGCGTGAGGGCTCCGGAAAAGGTCAGGATGACTAGTGAGATACTCCTGGAGCGTGAAGTGGACTAGTCGAACAGCCGACCCTTCCTTGTCCACCACTACGAGCCCTTGGCAGCAACTTAACACGGTCCGTGTTGAAGAAACGTTATCGGGATTGTGATCTGTCGATCCCGTCTCGACCGCCAAGGCCTGGCACAGCTCCTCCGCTCTGAGAGGTCGTTCCGAATGGCATATCCACATCAAAGCGGCCATCCCGAGCCTTGATTTTTGACCACCTTGTGCTTTGATCCGTTTTAATGTTGCACCGTAGGCATCTTTAAGACCTAGTCCATCTGTCATCACCCTGAGCCTTTCGCGCCGCCGATGGATGGTAGTCTCCTGTAAAATAGCGCCGAGATTCAGAGAGACTAATAGAAATCTAGATATGTGTCTGTCAGCGGATAGCTTGGGCAGGATTCCTTATTTACTTACATCTCTGGAACAGTCTCCGGAATCTTCCTCACGATTTCTGCCTCCAATCTCTCGTCCATCTCCTCCGAAGTTGAGTCTTCAGCAAGCTTTCTGTGGATGTATCGGATAATGTCTTCTTTTCGGGGACTGATCGATAAAACCGCGACTCCCCCTGGGAGATGTTTTTCCACCTCACCTCCAACATGCGGTCTCCCAGTCATGAGCACTCGAGTAGTTGGGGACATTTTGATGATGTCCCTGAGTGAAATAAGGATCTTGGCTCGCTCTGCCGCGGCGCATTCGTCTAGAGCGTCCAGGCAGAAAAATGTGCGCCGCGAAAATGAGAAGCCCCCCAACATCTTCACGATCTCTGGAAGTCGCAGTCTCCGACCACCGATGATTTTTTTCTGTTCCCGAAACACATCTACTATTTCGTCGGGAATTGGTTCTAAACCACTGACCACCTGTTTCAGCAGCGCACCTAACATACTCGCCGCAGACTGCTCCTGTTGTACGGCAAAGTCGAAATAGAAACATGCCACAGTAATATCTTGCTCTCCGGTCGCACCGATCCGGTCGCCCAAGGTATCTATTACCAATGAGCTAAAATCGCAGCTTGTCAGAAAAATACCCTACTGTACTCTCTCTCTCTTAGGATATCAACTCTCTCACCTAATAAAAGTCTTGCCGACTCCCGGATTGCCCGAGCAAAATATGGTTGCCTTCTGCGATTCCCCCTGACCACCATCACTACCACCACTGTGCCAGCTTCGAAACTGCTCTGTCCGTAGTAGCCAGTCGCCCACGTGGTCAACCCGGCGTGTTTGAATATCATAATGGCGTAAACGAGGCTCGAGAGGCGACAACCATCTCAGGATTTCAGACCGGTCATTAGTGACGGTAATGTTCGAAACGTTAGTGCTTGTATTGAAACAGTTGTTGTTGTTGTTAAGAGAGCTGGTATTATTATTTAGGGAGCCGATGGTGTTAAAGGAGTTGTTATTGTAATATCTTGAAGATTCAGGAACATATGGGAAGCCGGTACTAAAGCTACGATCTCCAGACATTTTTTTATCCTTCGCTCTTCCGAATGCTGTTGAGGTTCGCCTGGTGAGATATTATGGTGTTGGGCGAGAGAATTCCTGAGAGCTGGAGAAAAGGGGGTTATCACCATTGCCCAATCTACAGGCGGGCGACGAACAGGGATTAATTATTATCAGTCGTTTTTGTAACCTAACCTTGACGATTCCTTTTTTTTTTTTTGCCTGCCAAACCCCCCTCCTTGTATCCCGTCACCCGCCCAGTTCCCTCGTGGCCCCTCGCGTCCCGGTACAAGTACTGTACGGTGAAGACTGCAGATGCAAACTTCCACCCCACCCCCTATGATGAGCTTACCCTAGGGGGTCCTCTCTCCACCCCTTCTCTCTTAGGAAATATTTTTATTTTATTTTCTAAGCTCCTCTACTCTAGGTTATTGATGATTCTCCTACTTGTTGAAGATTCTTTACCTTACCCCGCTTTTGCTTTGCCTCGCTTAGCTCTTGCACGGTCAGCAACACTCCTTCTTCATCCATGCTTCGGATGGCTGGGAACACGGTTAGCACTAGAAGCAAACTTTTCAACAGGCCACGGTCGATTTCTCCATTTTCTCTGCTGTGAAACCGCCTTGTCAGACACGAACACGGTTACCAATTGTCGCTACGATGGGATGGGTGTTAGGGGTAGCCGGTAAGGTAACTTATGATACCGGACTCGGCCTTATGCTCGAGTGGTTCTATAGATGGAGAATCTTGTCTAGGAAGGCTCGTAGTAAAGTGTAACTAAGTTACTCGCGTAGTGTAAGGATAAAGTGAGGAAATAATAGTTTTGAACTTATTATATTGATAAGATCTCTTCTCCGGTGCTTGATGATTCTGTTTAAGCGAGGGAGGCACTTCGATATTTATATTCTGTGTCTCAGTGTTCGCGGGCTACATGTCCTAACCATACTAACTAAGTATCGACAGAACAAAGTTCTCTAAACTCGTAGGTGCGAACACCTCCTGCCCCTGACAACTGTTCGACTCCATGCTCACATTATGAAGACGTAGACTACCATATTATCGTGAGGGTGTGTCAATCCCGCAAGTAATAGGCCAGTCTAGAGTACACGTAGCCGACTAATGCCAATATAATAACATCTCTTCACCGAACCGTAAATGAAGCGGCCAACTTCAAAGGCGTCAGACTATTCAATACGCGAGAGTCTGTCACTGTCTGCGCATCAGGTTTCTGAACTGACTTGTGGCAGCAATGGCTCGAATAGCAATTTGTGCTCACTATCATCTTATATTCGTACTGACTGGTTCTGAGCGGGCCCGGAGGTCTCCGCTATGTGTCTTCTAGTATCGTCATATGATATTTTTACCGAAGTGTTTATTCTGATTCCGTCCGTCATTTTAGGGAACTCTCGTCCCTACCCTATGGTCATCCTAAAACAGGAACACACACTTAAATCTCTCAGATGCCTTTGCGCTATTATCGCCGTCGTTTATGACTTGTTGCATAATTATATTTTAACTAATAATAACTATGACGTGGCTGTGAATTGAACACGTGACCTTATAGTCAGAGGCACGTGACTATCATCTTAACTAGACTAAGATGTATCTTGTAGTTGTATTTTGACTGATTGGTACGCAGGGGTCTGTGCGTGAGCCTTATGGGTTGGCATTCTTGGTATGCCTAACAATGGGGTCTACCCCTCTTTACTTTACTTCTCTATGGTCGGATCCCCTAGCATGATACTGCCTCTACTCCAGCTAGCACCTTACTGCACTCCACTACCAAGGACTTGACCACGGTCTACTCTTGCTCCCCCCTGGGAGAATGGTATTGAACTCTCTCCTTTCTCTGTTTGGGGTGGGCTAACTACTGGGCTGCAATCTTAATGGAGAGCTCTAGCAATCAATTTTTCACAACCACCTGTGAAGTCACTGCTACTTGTGGTTATTTACTTGCTTTGTTTGATTTTTGCTTTGAGATTGTGCCATGGGTCTTCCTGATTCTTCCTGCTTAAGTTGTTTGGGTTGTTTTTTTGTTTTAGGATGGGGGACAATCTGAGTGGCTTGAGAGGTGCGGTTAGTCCCATACCAGAGGGACTTGGAGGGTTGGTTTTTTCCCAGGGGTAGAAGGATGTTTGGAATTAAGGTTTTTGTATGCCATAGCTCACGCTCTGCACATGCGTTTTAGCCACAAATAAAATGCACATGATATAAAAAAAAAAAAAAAAAAAAAGACTGCAGATGCAAGCCTGCTCCAATTATATTTCTTGAACTTTGTGAAACCAACAGCCCACCTGTGGCTACAACTTGTATTGCAGAGTGGCGGCAGAAAGAGCCACTCCATATCTCCTTTACCACCGACACACAATTACATTGTCTTAGCGAACACCTTTCTAACCCCGCCTCTCGCGGGCAGGCTAGAGAGAAACTTGCCGCCGACATTCGCTTAACTCGCATCCGCAACACCAAGTCCCCCAGCTTAAAATCACAAGTATAGGAGAGATATTTCTTACGATCTCTAATTTAACTTTCTAGATATATTGTTTATACTCTCCGGCCTTACCGAGAATGCAGGGTAAACCGCTCCCATGGCCACTGCTTTTTCTACTCCCCAAGGGACTTGATACTTCCGAATCATTTAATTATTGAGTAATCTCCATACTACAAGCAGCCTTCAGTTGGAGAGTCCAGGGCCATCCGGAGGTGTAAAACCTTAGGTTTACAACCCAGCAAACCGCAGGTATAATTCCTTAGAAGCTCCTAGGCTAAACAAAGCACTATGCTTTACCGGTATGGACCAAGTTCTGGGTAGCTAGAAGTAGGAGAAAGTGAGAAAGCATTACCCCACAGCTCGAGTCACTGGTGTTGTTGTAGGCAGTGCGCTTTTTAAAGTTTAAACCAGCTGCACGCGTCTCTGCCCGGAGCTCTGTTGAAACCACGGGCCCGTTTACTTAATTGTATAATGGGCAGCCCCACCCAACAAAATCATCCGACAAGTTGACTTCCTCGGCTAGTGAGATGCAAGTTAGGATCGGGAAAGGAAAGCGATTCGCAAGCCCGTTCACCCGTAGACGTAAAATATTCCTATTCATCTCAACACCACAAACACCCTATGCATCCACACGAGAAATCTTGAAAACGCCACTCCAGAATTCTTCACAAGGCGTCACTCGACTAAGCTTCCATAGTGGGTGTTGGAATATGTGGCTTCTCGGGATCCGGTTACCAGACGTTGACCTCATCGTGTACTTTTGGGGTATGGAAGCCGAAGTTGAGGACACGAGTACACTCTGCTGTGACTGCTGTTTTGTAGTATATTAGACCTCCACTCACGCATGTAATAGTAAGTAGGTGTAGCGACAGTTCAACTGAGGATATAGAATACTCTACTTTTTACAACAGTGGGGCAATAGCAACGTGAACATAGTTACGCGTGTTACCGGGCAGCTGACCAACCCAGCCGGCGCGACCTATCCTAGCAGTTAGAGTCTTACGTTATAATGGAACTGTTTATATGGGAACATCGCTATTGCGAATGAGCCCTCTGAGAATTTACACCCCTTGCTCTCATACAAACGAACCTCGCTATAGGGAATTTCTTCACGAAATCCCGAACTCTTGGCGTTCACTATAGCGAGCTGCGATTGTGAGAAAACCCTCCCTACAGAATACCATCCAAGTTATTTTATGCCAGCAAAAACACAACGTCTCACCCATGGTGTTTTCTTGCTTAGAAATTGGGGTATTATTTTCTTGGCTGTGGGTGAAACGTTGTGATCTTGCTGGCATAAAAAAACTGGGATGGTACTCTGTAGGGAGGGTCCGAGTCTCGCTGGTATTGAATAGGTCTGAGTTTCTCTGGTATTGAATAGGTTTTCTCCGCGATTGTACGTCTGCTGCTTAATTTTACCAAGCTATGATAGTGAGGGGAGATTCTTTGCGAGTCCTAATGGATAGTTCCGTAGCCTACCTTCCTGACAGTCTATGATTAACTCGTAAGTTGATGGTGAAAACCCGTCCCGATTTTTACATCGGGAGCACCTTACCCTTTCGCCCCGTCAAAAGCTGGAATAGGTTTGCTTCCCCTCCTTGAAAAGTGTCATACTCTATCCGGAGAACCCCCATAAATAGGATTAAGTTAAGAAACTTTCTGTAAAGGGAAAAAATAAAGAATAAAAGGATAATAAAAGACCCCCGGGCAGCAGAAGAACGGTTAAAGGCCGAAAATTCCCCAAATAAGTTATAACCTAAAACTTCATATCATTATATGGTTTTTTTTTCCTTTCTAATTCGCATGGGGTACCGGTAGTCACCTAGACACGCATTTTCGTACCGGTACTGACCCCCCCCCCCCCAATGTATACTACTAGTACGCCAGCCCTTTCCCTTCTTATCAGAAGTTCCCATAATACGAGTGGGCCACCTAAACTGTGGAAACTAAAATATTTGAACCGTGTGATATGTGGTCAGGAATTATGATACTTACATTAGAAAGAGGCGAAAAGCACGGTAGAAACAAAAAATAGCTGTTGAGCCAGCCGAGAGACATAAAAAGAGAAGACGGGAGACCTTACCAGAGGAGGTAACTCCAATAGCATAGCACATGGTTCTGTGGTTTGGGCTTTTGTGGTGTTGTCCATAATAATATTAAATCCTCAACTTCAGGTAAAAAAAATCAAAAACAGCAGGATGAGTATTTGTTCTTGTAGGGATATTATGTGAAAATACCCAGCTGGCGTAGTGGTTAAATGTCAAGAACCAATCAACCGTTGTGCAATTTGTAGGAGGGTGAGTTATTATTGAAGAATCGATCTAGAAGGGCAGGAGAATTGAAACATGCGGTCTTGTGGAAACCGGGAGACTAGTGAGCTTAGCCTTGTTTAAGAAGGTAAACTAGACTTGCAATGGGGTACTATAATTGGACTCTTGACGATACTTCTATTTATGGGGTGGTATTCCTGGTAAGTAGAATAGGAGAAAAAAAAGTAAAATATTATTATTATCGCCAAAAAGAAAGAAATATTTTCCCTCAGGGCCATATAGACCAGATCGCGGGGCTGATGGTGGAACGTGTGGCGGGTTAGGCCAAGGGAATCCACGAGTCCTAGGAGGAAGAGAGATCAATAATGGCCTATGACTTCAAAGAGTGACTTTGATATGCAGGTGCTGTGCAGGATCCCTAGCACGAATACGAGTAGCCCCGTCTATGAGGACTAGTACACCACCGAACTACTCTCTCACCATGGACCACCTTGTAAACCCAGTGTCCTTTCTTCAAAGAAAAAAGTCGGATGCCTATAGTTAGTACTAGCAAATAGTGACAAAGGTTTATGAGTTGATTTCTGGAAGAAATGTTTTTACTACTGGTAATGGTACTTACCCATTGCGGGGCCCACCTTGCTCCCACCAAGATAGTTAGCGCCCAACCGTACTCGTAGCTGCCGTGTATCTAACGAAGTCTTCGGCAGTGCATATCTCAGTGATACACAAATTATATGGACACCTTCTCTATAAGTAGCTGAGCATACACTCTCCCTCCTAGTACCTATGTACTGTACTTCTTGCTTATTTTTCTATGAACACAAGGACAGATGACTGAACATTTGTAAGTCACTGTCACTAGATATAAGTCTTGTTGAAAGCTTAGTCAGCAAAGGCTAAGCGATAATTGTAGGACACCCCCCCATCCCCCAAAGAGAAAAATTACTGATGATACAGAGTATCATACTAAATGTGTTTTGTTTGTTTACTACATACAGTACCATTATCGGCCTTGTGCTAGATACCTGCTGGGTGTACAGAAATGTCTTAGTATTCCGCAATCACTAAGGCTTATGTTAAGTGGCTGTATGTTTTGATTGTGCTTCTCGCGCCCACACCAGCCCCCTAGACTGCTGGCAGGCCTTAGTTTCACCCTCCTTTGCCGGAGAATAGATATCACAGAAATGATGTTAAAGTTGCCACATTATATCCTGCTGGTTTTATACTGAGCGATTTGCCAACATGATCTGCTCAAAATCAAATAATATGGGCTATGATCAGTCGAGAGTACCTTAGGATTCTTATTCTTTCTGTACCGCCTGCGGTGTCATATATACACAAAAGCTAACTAAAGGAAAACTCTTTCTTCGTCTTCGTCCAAGTCCTGTTCATTCCATCACCTTCGCTTGTCCCCCACACCCACAAAACTTCTTCCAAAACATTTCGTCCCTGAATCCCATTCATCCGTTTCGTCTACTTACAGAGCCCCCCTACCCACCCCACTCCCGAACATTCCTGACACCTTTGCCTGTTTCGCTATCGTCACGGTGTGATACTTGACCGTTCCATCCCTTAGCCATCCTTAGCTCCAGACTTCTGACTCCTCCTAGTGCCAATTCCAAACCCTTTCAAACATCTCCGCTGCAGCTAACCTTTCGTCTAAACAACCATCGCTTAAACTCCCAACTTCCGCAACCCTTTCCAAAACATAACGCTCCTAATCCAAACATCCAGTGTCGTAGTAGGTGTCAGAGATATGGAACATTCGTGCCCATTTTCAACACAAAATGCCTACCATGCGGGGGCTAGTATAATACTGTACTTTTATGGCTGCTATTTCTGACGTGGATTTACAAAGTCATTGTGGAGACTATTCCTAATGCTCTACTATATCCAACTAACAGTGCAGGCCACAGGAACATTTCGTCTCCACATTCCTGTTGTTATGCTCGTATGATCAAAGGAGATGCCATGTATTACTCTATAATATAAAATATGGAGGCAAGCTCAAATATCTCTAGGTTTCTCACCGGTTTTGTGAAAGCTCAGGAGGAGTTAGTACCAGCATGGTATCTGCACAGTGTGCCGCTCCTCTGTAGGGTACATAACGTAAGGATGCAGAAGGCCGAAATGGTTTGTGGCCACGCCTTCATTATGGCAAGTCGGCAGCCAATCAAGATATCATAAAATATGTCTTATCCTAAGGATAGTAGAAATCCTAAACATAGTTTTTAACTAACTATAGATACCGCTATAGAGTATCTAAGAATCCAAGATGCGTCTATATCCACAGGACAGATGAGAGAAGGGATTTTGGAAAGAATGTGTAGAGAATAGAGATAAAACGCGTAATTTTAAAATAATAATCTACCGTAAGTAGAAACCCGTGAAAAATTAGATAATAATATTATTATTGTAAAAAAGTAGGCCAAACTCCCCGCCATAACGGCTGATGGAGCCTAAGGAAAGCACAAAGAAGAAATGGACAAAGCGCAATCGCAATAGGTTCTAGAAGGAAAGGCAGAAGATGGAGGAACGGTGGACTAGTTTGCTACCCTCTCTCTAGCTAAGGACAGGCCAGGAGATATATCTCTCCGTCTAACTAAAAACAACCGAACACTCCCGAAACTCAACGAACTCTAAAGAAACACACACCGCTAACAAAACATAATCACCAACGATCTTAAGCAATCTAGAACCACACTAATATCCCATGATCCTCCCTGATCTCTAAAGCCACTGCCCCAACAATGGGCAAACCCTCGTATGCCTAGTGGCATATGGACTCTATGCCTAGCGGCATAGGGTGTGAAAGCGGCAACCCACTGTTATGTGCCAAATCGTCGGAAACCATAAAGCCACATGCCCTATAACTGTCTATCTCCTAGCTGCATACCCGCAAACCCGCATATTCGCATCGCCGCTCGTAACCCCATGCCCTATACGCAATCCAACAGATAAGACGCATGAGTTAGGAAATAAAAAAACTCCCCTAAGTAGAAAACCGTAACAAAGTAGATATTATGAGAAGGTAGGCCAAACTTCCCACTACAACTACAATCCGAGAGCACTATACCGCCCCATTTACATTATATCGAATTTGAAGAAAGAGATAGCAGAGGCCATTGTTTTGCTGTGTAGTAGATACCGGAAAAGCGTTAATGGGGGACGTGTAAATGGATTCTCAAGGGATGCTGTGTGACGAATCGCCCCTACAGCGCGGTTCTTGCCTGATTGTCGAGCCAAAAGCGGAAGGGTAGAAAGAGTGGCGATATCGAGGAGAGAGTGTAGGGAACCGGGGGGGCTAAACAAGATGTGGAGGAGGTGGCGAGAGGCTGACGGCAGGTATGCGTATAACCACGGTGCCGCCGGGGGGCTATGGAGCCTCGAGTTCGAAGAATCGGGGGAAACTTTGCGACTCTTTGGAATAAATCGGTGGTGCGGGTAAGGCTTTCAAGTCTTGAATCAATCTTGCAACAGGGGGGTGATCCCTCCTGATGGGGACGTACGAGTGTATGGTAAGGCCACATATGTCTGGCCTATTGGGGTTGACGTCTTCCCGTTCCAGGAACAGCTTGACCACTTCCCCATACCCATTCTCGGCAGCCCACAAGATCGGAGCGCGGTACCACCCATCGTCTGGTATATCAGGGTTAACATCTCCACGTTCCAGCAACATCTTCACTACTGCCTCGTGTCCGTGCTCAGCAGCCCACGAGATCGGCGTTCGGCCAAAGTCATCTGGTATATCAGGGTTGATGTCTTCCCGTCCTAGTAACAGTCTCACCACTCCCTTTTTTCCATTCCTAGCAGCCCACGAAATTGGTGTTTGACCATCGTTGTCTGGCCTATTAGGGTTGACGTCTTTATGTCCCAGCAACATCTCAACTACTATCTCACATCCATTTTCGGCAGCCCACGAGAGCGGGGTTCGGCCAAGGTTGTCTGGCATATCGGGGTTGATGCCTTCCCGTCCTAATAGCAGCCCCAGCACTTCCATCTGTCTATTCTCAGCACCCCACGAGACTGGCGTTTGGCCAAAGTTATCTGGCCTATTGGGGTTAACGCCTTCACACCCGAGCAACAAATTCGCCACTGCCCAATGCCCATACTCAGCAGCCAACGAGATTGGTGTTTGGCCGAAGTTGTCTGGTACATCGGGGTTGATGTCTGCCTGTCCAAGTAACAGTCTCACCACTCCCTCATTTCCGTTCATGGCAGCCCACGAGATTGGTGTCTGGCCACCAGAATTTGCGATATTGGGATCGCCTCCACTACTCCGTCATGTCCATTCATGGCAGCCCACGAGATGAGTGTTTGGCCATCGTTGTCTGGCCTATTGGGGTTGGCATCACCCCGCCCCAACAACAGCTTCACGACTGCCTCGTGTCCGTGTTTAGCAGCCCACAAGATTGGTGCTTGGCCGAAGCGATCTAGCATATCGGGATTGAGGTCTTCCCGTCCTAGTAGTAGCTGTACCACCTCCTCATGCCCATTCCGAGCGGCCCATATCAGTGGTGTAGCATCCGTATAATCCATACAGTTTATATCGACATCATCCATTTCTATCAAGACCCTCGCAATCTCAACAAGTCCGAACATGCACGCACAGTGCAGTCCAGTGAACTCGTAGGAGTTATTCATACTGGGGTACCCAAGCACGCGCTTCAGGAGTAGTTCAATTGATATATGATGTTCGTAATGGCTAAAGAGCTTCAGTGCAAGCGCTTTCCCGCGATCAGTGGGTTCCTTTTTCATGTGGGCCCCCCAGTATATAGCAGAATATTCGAGGAAGGGTGTGAGTTGAGGCCTCTAGACACGGAGGCCCGAAAGGGCCATTACCTGCGGCGAATTTAGATATGTCAAACAGGTCTCTGAAATTGCCGCGTGAGGGCTCCGGAAAAGGTCAGGACGACTAGTGAGATACTCCTGGAGCGTGAGGTGGACTAGTCGAACAGCCGACCCTTCCTTATCCACCACCGCAAGCCCCTGGCAGCAGCGTAGCACCGTCTGTATTGAGGAAACATTATCGGGATTGTGATCTGTCAATCCTGTTTCGACCGCCAAGGCCTGACACAGTTCCTCTACTCTGAGAGGCCGCTCCGAATGACATATCCACATCAAAGCGGCCATCCCGAGCCTTGATTTCTGACCGCCCTGTGCCCTGATCCGTTCTAATGTTGCGCCGTAGGCATCTTCCAGGCTTGACTTGTCTGTCATCACTCTGAGCCTTTCTCGCCGCCGATGAATGGTGGTCTCCTGTAAGATTGAATCAAGATTCAGAGAGACTAATAGAAATCTAAGTATATGTTTGTCAGTGGATGGCTTGGGCAGCATTTTCCATTTAGGCAGTCATGCTCACATCTCCGAGACAGTTTCCGGAATCCTCCTTACTATTTCTGCCTCTAATCTCTCATCCATTTCGTCCGAAGCTGAGTCTTCAGCAAGTTTTCTGCGAACGTACCGGATGATATCATTCTTTCGGGGACTTATCGATACAACCATGACTCCCCCGGGAAGACCTTTTTCTACCTCGCCACCGACATGTGATCTCCCAGTCATGAACACTCGAGTGGTCGGGGATATTTCGATGATGTCTCTGAGTGAAATAAGGATCTTGGCTCGATCTGCTGCGGCACATTCGTCTAGGGCGTCCAGGCAGAAGAACGTGCGCCGCGAAGACGAGATGCTCCCCAACATCTTCACAATCTCGGGAAGTCGTAGTTTCCGACCACCGATGATTTTTTTCTGCTTCCGAAACATACCCACTATTTCTTCGGGAATTGGCTCTAAACCACTGACCACCTGCTTCAGCAGTGCACTCAGCATACCCCCCGCTGACTGCTCCTTTTGCGCGGCAAAGTCGAAATAGAAACATGCCACAGTAATATCTTGCTCTCCGACTTCACCGGTCTCATCGCCCAAGGCATCTATTACCAATGAACTAAAATTGAAACTTCTTAGAAAAATGTCCTACTTTGCTCTTTCTCTCACGATATGGACTCTCTCACCTAATGTAAGTCTTGCCGACCCCCGGATTGCCTGAGCAAAATATGGTCGCCTTCTGCGATTCACCCTGACCCCCACCGCTGCGCCAGCCTCGAAACTGCTCTGTCCGCAGAAGCCAGTCACCCACGTTGTCAACCCGACGCGTTTGAATATCGTAATGCCGTAAGTGAGGCTCGAGAGGCGACAACCAAGTCAGGATTTCAGACCGATCATCAGTGACTGTGATGTTCTCAACGTTGGTGTTATTTATGTTGAAGCTGTTAGTGTTGTGACTTAGGAAGCTGGTGGTATTAAAAGAGTCATTATTGTGTCTTGAGGGGTTAGGACTATGTGGGACCTGGGTAACAAACTAATATCTTGGGACATTATTCTGTTATTCGCTCTTGGGTGTTATAGAGGCTTTCTTGATGAGATATTATCGTGCGAGGCGATAGAATTCTGGGAGGGTGAAGAAAAGCGGGGTTTAGCACCACTGCCCAATCTAGCAGATGCAAGCCTGCTCCAACCACACTTCCTAAACCTTGTGAAACCAATAACACGCCTGTGGCTACTATCATACCTGTACGAGTACTTGAGTACTGAGCTCGAGTACTCGGGCGCAAATTAAATACCGTACAGTACTCGAACAACGATTATCACCCACCAACCATCAAATTAATACCTTGCCTCATTGTTGCTTATACTAGTCTACCACAATAACACCGTATTCTTTCAAAAAAAAAATCCGCATTGTCTTTGCCCCAAGGCTATCTTGCAGTGCAAGTATTTTTATTTTTTCTACCAAGAAGTTGTGCTGCTTTACATATGTTGATGGTTGTGATAAAACGAGGGGCTGCTGTTGTAATGAAATTGTGCAAGAATTTGATTTACGCCAGAGTACTCGGGTGGGACAGGCGGCAGAAGGAGCCACGCCACATCTCCATGACCATGAGCACACAATTTCATTGTCAGATCGGGGACCGTTCTAATCCTGGCCTCCCATCGCGGAAGAATGGGGAGGTTTGAGAGAAACTCTTAATATCTCAAACAGATCAATAACCGCCGACATTCGGTTAACGCGCACTCGTAGTACCAATTCACCCAGCCCGTAATCCCAAGTATAGGAAAGATATTTCTTGCGATCTCCAACTTAACTCTCTAGATATATCGTTCATACTCTCTGAGTTCCCGAGAACCCTAGATGAACTACGCCACAAGCCCTAACTGGAGGGCTAAAACCCTCGGTTAGCAAGCCAAGAAGATCGAAGGTACGAGTACTATACGATTCCTTGCAAGCACCTAGGCCCAACAATGCCACAATGCCTCATATTCACATTATTATTATTATTTTTTACCTCTAGTACTCACACTTCCAAACCTTGAGCCCTGTGTGACAAAGTCGGAAAATAGGCCGCATAGCGGTGCCGTAGACAATAGAATGAGAGGGCTCGCTTGGAACTTGGGCATTATAATATTATTATAAAGTAGGAAGGGTAAGAGATGTAACTTCCACAACTTTAGTCGCTGCTATCATACCTGAAAAACTGAACTATCATACTTGTGACAGTAAAGACAGATGTATTAGTAGGGCGCAAATAACGCACCCTGATGTTTCCATGGGGTGCTGTGCGGCATCTGTCTCTGTATCTCCCCACATGCCCCAATTCCTCCTTACACTCCCGAAAGACAGACATGCTGGCAGAATATTCTCGATAAACAGGCAAGCCACCAGAACAACCAATCGTGCCCAAATAACCCGCAGCGACTAGTGACACTCCCGTAACTTCCGGAACCAATCTCACCCGTCTAACTCTACGGTAGCTACTTTACGAATCCACCGTTGGCCTTAACAAAAAAAAGATAACTGGCGAATAGATTCACTCGTGCTTGCTCGAGTATATTGTACCCGAGTACAAAAGGAGTCTTTGAGACACGTGGTGGAAATGTGACAGGCAGCGAGGCCTCCTAGAAGAGCGCCAACCTCAAAAAGCTGCTCCCCCTTCGGCTTTTTTCTTGTTCGCTAAGCCCTGGCGATACAGAGACATCCCCCGCGCCAATCCCCACCAATAAACACCTAACCCTAGACAATACGTCCCACTTGCTGTATGATACTGTGTAGGGAGTAACAGCTTAGACTGCCGGCATCTGGGATGGTCATGGCCGTAAAAGAGGTGAGGAAGAACAGAGTTTGTCTCATTTCCCTGGTGGGGGCCTGCTAACTAAATAGAACTAACAAACAGGAGGGACACTACGGTTTACTCTCAGCCCCCTCCTCCCCACTCATACATTTCTCACTAACACGATAAGGGTAGTTGTTCATACCCTACAACACTCAGAAATCGCTTGAGATTCCATTCGGCTTTGATCTTTCTCCAAACACGTTCCGGTTTTCCCGGAATAGCGGCAACCCAAGATATCCGACCAAATCTCAAGATTATTCCTCTAATCTTAGAGTATTGGAAATTACTGGCTAACCCGAAAGTCCTCGAGTATTAGTGTTTGATGGCCACAAGTTCTTGTCTACCTCGAATTATGAACATCACTCGAAGTCACATTCTAGACTCTACTTTCAGTTAGGAATGAGGGCATCGGTAGTTTTCCCATAAAAATATTTTCGAGAACAAGCTTTCAAGCTCCGGGACGATATATTCGATGAGAGATTTTGACTCTACTAGTTTCCTTGATGGAGCCCAGGAGATCGAGACAGTGTGTGGAGAGCAACCCACCCTGAGATACCATTCTTGGCTCGCAGACCCTTCACTATGTTGATGCCACCAATCTACCCATACTTCACTTCCCCCGAAGCCTGTCCTCATAAAGGCTCACTGTCTCTTCAGCGCCCTCGCTTTGTGCCCTCTCTCACCAACCCCGATGTGTAGAGCGGAAGCCATCCTCCCGACGGAGATCTTTTCATCCTCGAAAATCTTACCCCCGTCCAGACCGGAATATCTCTTCCAGTTTCCTTCCAAAAAGGTTTCTTCATATTATCCCTATCGCATCATGATGCGCTATAGCAACCTCTCGAGGCCAGAAGTCTACGCTGCCATTCCAACTATCGCTGGGGACTACTAAAGTTTGCCATACCAATCTAGTCCTTGGGCGCCCAACCTCCAAGACCACCGTGAGCCGCTACAAGAGACTCCCAATCGACACTAAAGGGACCCAATCAGACCTTCAGATCCTCAGAGTTCCGCTTCCTCTTCGAGTGTCTCCTGGGGGCATTCTACCTAAACTTGATTCCATTACTGCCCTGCATAGAGTGGCTTCCCCTATGCTACCCCGCTAACCTGGATATTTTTTGCGCAAGGCAAACACTCAGAGAAGATACGAAAAATTCAGATACGAGTCGGGCGTCTCCTGTCAGTTAATCTGAGGGTCCAGCCCGTTTGTCTTCGGGCCCGGGCGGGACGGACACCAGTACCCGAAAGGACTCCCGGCACGGACAAGCGGGGACAGGAGGCGCCTCAAGTTGCTGAATCTAGCGGATCTTTCTATGTGACGGGCGGGCTCCACGGACGATGAGCGGGCTCTGTAGGTAATTGGAGAAAGCAGTAAGTGACGCGCAGGGACTGCGGGAACCCTCCGGGAGTTACTGATAGGTACAGGACTGCAGGGACCGGCTGTCACCCTCTTGGATAGTAGTCTTTCGTAAAGGATGGGTGCTCTTGCCCAACCACCTAAGACCTGCTTGGATACGACGGTTCCGTTCCGTTGCCCCGTTACAAATGACCGTTTTCCTTTCGCTCAAAAATTCTGAAACAACCGTTTCCACAGGTTAAATTGTCACAAAACGGACCGGAACAGTTGCCCTCTTCCGTTTTTGCCAAACAAGCCTTTTAAACACATGCCCGAGGGCAACGGGGCTAGAGCACAGCAGGTGCTTATAGGGCTGTCAGGGCGCGGGTCATCGCAGATGGATCAAGGTATGGCTTGGACAGGTATGATCCTTATCTTGTATCCGAATTCGATCATTCGATCAACGTTTGCTCTAGCTAACCCATTATAGTAATGTAAGAGCTTAAATTCTGAATGATGTCAGGCGCAATTCCGAAGGGGCCCAAATGCTCCATGACGGGAGTTTAGAGAGGTGGGCTTCAAAATCACACGCCATATCGTCAACCATGGGCACACTAACAATAATGATTTTCTTGTTCTTCCTGAGAATACTGAGAGCAAGATGGTGCTGCTCTCCCGCAATATATTTGCTACCGTGCCCGGCCCGGACCAGATAACCTTCCAGTCAAATCTAGTGTTCCCAACAGCCTACTCTATCACTCGGAATGCAGATTCAGACTGTAAACCCAGCTAACTTAGGCCCCATATCGTGCGCTCCTCGATGGGTGCTTCACCACCCTATAGAGTTAGGGATATTGTTACTAGCAAATGCTCCATCGGATTGTGGAATGCGCCTAGAATTTCCACCAATTGAGGCAGCAGATGAAACCCGAAGATTCATTCCGGAGCAGAAGGCAAATTCATAAATTCAAATCCGAGATCCCTACCAGTTCATTCATCCCATTTGTTTTACCGATTTGGGAATAAATATAGGCAGAGCTGAAATCATGAATCATCACTCTGGCTATCCTCCACCGCCCCCCGCTATCCTCCATCTCCCCGGGTTGCACCCTGGTGCCGCCTGTAGTCCTGCCCCTATCCCTACCCCCCCAAAGCACTGTGTTACTTTATAGGGACTGCTGCCCGAGTCAAAGAATTTCTCGCCCTGGACGGACTACCTGAGGCAATCCGCAATCACTGCCGATTTGGAGAGCTTGGGTATCAAGTGGGGGGGGGTCTAAGGTGAGGGTTTGGACAGCCCCGCTTTAGTTTCAGGGCCGGTGGGGGATATATGAAGCACGTCGGTGACTTGGAGGTGGTTTTTTTATTACTTTTAATTAGCTTGGTTTAGAGTTTCTATTAGCATTGGAATCCATGGGCTGGTATACTTAACGTACCCCACGGCGAGTCGAAACACACGGTGACAGGAAACAAACATATAGAGCAGTATCCAGAAACCCGGTTTATGCTCTCTTCTAGTGTATCGGTAACCGGTTGTTTTGTGTCACCGTGTGGTTCGACGTTATAATTAACTTGCTACAATTATCCTTTGTCTAGGAGGGGATTTTTTAATTTTTTATATCTACATTCCCCTACACAACTGCCGACTATGACGCGTAGCCGCTGCCAGAAACAGCTAGTATCTATTTCTTATCCTCTGATGTAGTCACACCTTGCATGCGGTCGTGTCGTATAACTCCATATGATATCCGGGTGGCTAGCCCCATAGCTTGGTTGCCATCCCATCCCCAATCCTTCACTAAAAGTGCCTCAATCTTAACAAAATTTCATAAACTAAGATTCTATCTATGATACCAAGAACTACAAATAAAATCGCAGTGTATTCACTTAATAGTAAATTTAGGTCCCCCTAGTTGGATCAATCTCATTCCTAAAAAATGAGTGAAGCACCAACTCGAAGAATCCAGGTTACAAATCTGAGTATTTCACTTTACTTCTCGCTGCGATTAATTTCTTGAATTAAATTTTGTAAGAGGCCCAGATTGTTGAGACTTCCACAGTATTAATACAAGCCCAGTAATTATATCAATAGATCCTCTAAGCTAACTAAGTACACCAGACCCAATTTTGCCAAAGAGATATAGTACAGGTATCTCAATCAGGTTGTTCTGGCTGGCAGTTCGAAAGCTATCATCTCCACAAATTCAAAATGCTCAAGCCCACAATGTGTGATTTCCTAGCCCCTTTAGTAGAACTTCCTTCAGGTTATTCCAACTCCTGTGCCTAGCCCTTGTTGGCCTCCTCCGCAAAATAAGTCATAGATAAAATTCCGGTCTACCGTATCCCAGGTATTACTGACCGTAGTGTATTAAGCCCACTATGTAAGACGAAAAAACAAACTATTCAAGCCCTAACACCCGAGAGTAAGAAAAGGTAATTCCGGAAACCGAACTCTTACCCCCTAAAGGGGTATGATGAGGCGATAATGAGGATTAAGTTCTGCCTAATCCACAATAATCAACCAGCTCGATAGTAGATATCCTCAATATAATCTATATCCCCGGGGGATCTTAATCATGTCTCACCATCTCCTTAATGCCTTCAAAGTAACCACACTGTGCGGCTACACTGCCGCTCTCCTTGTCGTTTGGGTGGCTAGGTTTGGCTTTATAAAGTTACTTCTCCTGTATATTGGGGGGGTGGTGGGATTCCGGCAATAGCGAGGATGGGGAATACATTGGAGATTTCAATAGCTTCGTGGAGGTCCTTCGAATACAGTCACATACTAACTTTGTTGATCGAAACGGTCCGCGGCCTTAACGCGCACTTGGAAGCTCTTATGTCGGAGGAGGATGCCTTGATATTTTTTTCCTATCTTCACACTTATGGGGAATGGGCATCCTTGAGTAAATAAATCAGAATACTTCTGCGTTCCTTCTTCCTTTCTCATCCTCACTTCCCTCACTATATAATATTATCCGCGATGCTCCTTCTTTTTTCATCTAATCTTACCTAATCTCTTCTCTTCCGTTCCCTTCGCTTCCTGTCTTTTCGTATTTCTTCGTATCTCCCCTCCCCCCTTCTTTTCACCCTGACTTCTTTACTTCTCTCCTGACTACCGCTTGCTTCTCTGACTTCCAGGTTATTCTCGTTTGCCCTTCATGCGAATAAATAATGAATTCTAGATATGTGGTCGTTTTTTCTCGATTGCTAAGGTCATGCTATCAACTACACTACTAAATTAAGGGCCAGTGATTCGCAGTACTTGAGGGCATACCAAATAATACAGCGCAACGAAAAAACTTCAACAAGAGGAAACTTGCTGTAGAGCGGGTGGAAGGTATAGATTACCGTTTGGAATCTGACACTTCTCTTTGTAGTAGTTATTTTTAACTATTTCATAGTTAATTCTCTTAAACCATCAGTTTTTACTGCCATTTTGTTGGATGGTTGTGGTGTCGCTCAACAACTTTTATGTTGTGCCATGTCTTTCAGTATGCCCTCGGGTGAGTTAACTGAGATCCACAAGCAGAATGCTGTGACACATGGTGTTAATAAAAACTTTAGATGCTCATTTGTTGCCGAAGCTTGTCTAAATATCACAAGCTAAAGCATTTTGTGTTAGGAGGGCAGAAGTCCTAACCATAGTCTTTGTGCTCTACGATGAGTATATTATATCTAAGCAATCGCTAGTGAGTATCTAACGTATAATACATCTATGTCCACCGGGGGGAGAATAAATGAGAGAAAAACAGACAACTGTAGAGGGTAAAATCCATTGCAACCTGGAACCCGTGAGAGAGTTACAGTACATATTACACAAAATTAAGCCAAACTTCCCGCCGCAACCGCAATCCGAGGGCACAATACCCCACTTCTACTTGCTCTATATTGAATTTTCTTATAGAAAGAGAGAGTAATGAGCCTAGATTTAGCTCCCTAGTATATATAGAAGAGCCATCTGTGAGAAGGTACGAATGGATTCTCAAGGGGCCGGTTGTGGCAAATCACTCTCCAAATCTGGCACTTGCAGAACTACCGGGGAAAAAGGGGGGGGGGCAGAAATAGCGGCGATACCAGGGGCAGAGGGTACGGGACACTCGGGGGGTTGAAATAGCGGTAAAGGAGGTGGTGAGGTCGCCGGTAGGTATATATTCGCGGTGCCGCAGGGAAGGCTGTGGCGCTTAGGGCTCTAAGATAGGAAGGAAGCATCATGTGACTCATGTCACCTAGGAGTAAGCCGGCGGCGTGAGCGGGGCTTGAGGGTCTCTTCTTGGCCTTGCGACAGGGTGGCCATTGCCTATATCAACATACGAGGATACGGTAAAACCACATATGTCGGGCTTATTGGAGTTGACGTCATCCCGTTCTAGGAACATCTTGACCACTTCCACATGCCCATTCTCGGCAGCCCACAAGATCGGCGCGCGGGACCACTCATCGTCTCGTCTATCGGGGTTGACATCTCCACGTTCCAGCAGTAGTTTCACCACTGTCCTACGTCCATGCTCGGCCGCAAGCGAGATTGCTGTTCGACCAAAGTCATCTAGCCTATCGGGGTTGACGTCTTCCCGTGCTAGTAACAGCTTCACCACTCTCTCCTGTCCATTGCGGGCAGCATGCGAGATTGGTATTCGGCCATCGTTGTCTGGCCTATCGGGGTTGACGTCTTCTCGTGCTAGTAACAGTTTTACCACCCCCTCTTGTCCACTGCTGGCAGCCCACGAGATTGGTGTTTGGCCATTATTGTCTAGCCTATTGGTGTTGACGTCCCCATATGCCAGTAACAGCTCCACCACCGCGTCATGTCCACACTCGGCAGCACACGAGACTGGCGCTCGGCCAAAGTTGTCTGGCATATCGGGGTTGACGTCTTCCCGTCCTAGTAGCAGTCTCACCACTCCCTCGTGTCCATTCTTGGCAGCGTACCAGAACGCCGTTCGGCCGAACCAGTCTAGCCTCTCGGGGCTGGCGTCTTCCCGTCCTAGTAACAGTTTCACCACTGCTTCATTTCCATTCTCGGCAGCCCACGAAAGTGGTGTTGGGCGATTGGAATCTGCCTTACTGGGGTTGATGTCTTCACGTTCCAGCAGCAGCTCCACCACTGCCTCATGTCCACGGCTAGCAGCCCACGAGATTGGTGTAGCACCCGTATTATCAACGCGATTTATATCGACACCATCCGTCTCTATCAAAGCCCTCGTAACCTCAACAAGCCCAAACATACAAGCACAGTGCAGCCCAGTGAACTTGTAGGAGTCTAAAAAAGAGCTAATTGAATATCTGAGCGTGTGCTCTAGGAGTAATTTAATTGATATATGAGGTTCGTAGTGGCTAAAGAGCTTTAGTGCAAGCACTTTCCCGCGATCGGTGGGTTCCTTCTTCATGTGGGCGCCCCAGTATATAGCAGGATATTCGAGGAAGGGTGTGTGTTGAGCGCTCAGAGAGGCGGAGGCTGAAAGGGCCATCACCTGCGGCGAATTCAGATATGTCAAGCACGTCTCTGAAATCGCCGCGTGAGGACTCCGGAAAAGGTCAGGACGACTAGTTAGATACTCCTGGAGCGTGAAGTGGACCAATCTAACAGCCGAGCCTTCCTTATCCACCACAACTAGCCCTTGGCAGCAGCTCAACACCGTCCGTATTGAGGAAACATTATTAACATTGTAATCCGTAGATTCTATTTCGACCGCCAAGGCATGACACAACTCCTCCGCTCTGAGCGGCCGCTCCGAATGAGATATCCACATCAAAGCAGCCATCCCAAGCTCCGATTTCTGACCACCCTGTGCCTTAATTCGTTGTAATGTTGCGCCGTAGGCATCTCCTAGTCCTAGCCCATCCGTCATTACCCTGAGCCTTTCTCGCCGCCGATGAATAGTGGTCTCTTGTAGGATTGAATCAAGATTCAGAGAGACTAACAGGAACCTAAATATGCGTCTGTCAGTGAATAGCTCAGACAAGATTCCTTATCTAGCTTATCTTACATACATCTCCGAGACTGTTTCAGGAATCCTCTTCACTATTTCTGCTTCTAATCTCTCATCCATCTCATCCAAAGTTGAGTCTTCAGCAAGTTTTCTGCGGATGTACCGGATGATGTCATCCTTTCGGGGACTTATTGATAGAACTACGACTCCCCCAGGAAGGTGTTTTTCCACCTCACCACCAACATGTGATCTCCCTGTGATGAACACTCGAGTGGTTGAAGACATTTTGACAATGTCCCTGAGCGAAATAAGGATCTTGGCTCGATCTGCTGCTGCACATTCGTCCAAGGCATCCAGGCAGAAAAATGTGGGCCGCGAAGACGAGAGGCTCCCCAACATCTTCACAATCTCGGGAAGTTGCAGTTTTCGACCACCGATGATATTTTTCTGCTTCTGAAACATATCCGCTATGTCTTCGAGAATTGGCCCCATACCACTGACAACCTGTTTCAGTAGTGCTCCCAACATACCCACCGCAGACTGCTCCTGTTGTGCAGCAAAATCGAAATAGAAACATGCCACAGTAATATCTTGCTCTCCGGCTTCCCCGGTCTCATCGCCCAAGGTATCTATTACCAATGAACTAAAATTGAAATTTCTCAGAAAAATGCCCTACTTTGTTCTTTCTCTTACGGTATCGACTCTCTCACCTAATGTAGGTCTTGCCGACCCCCGGATTGCCCGAGCAAAATATCGTCGCCTTCGGCGATTCACCCTGACCACTACCACCACCACTGCGCCAATTTCGAAATTGCTCTGTCCGCAGAAGCCAGTCACCCACGTCTTCAACCCGGCGCGTTTGAATATTATAATGCCGTAAGCGAGGTTCGAGAGGCGACAACCAAGTCAGGATTTCAGACCGGTCATCAGTGACTGTAATGTTCGAAACGTTGGTGTTATTTATGTTGAAACAGTTATCGTTGTGATTAAGAAAGTTGGTGTTGTGGTTTAGGAAGCCGGTGGTATTAAACGAATTGTTATTGTATCATGAGGGGGCAGGACTGTATGGGAACTCGGTAATAAAACTACGGTCTCGGGACATTTTTGGGTTATTCGCTCTTCGGAATTAGAGGTTTTGACTGTTTTGTTGGTGAGATATTGTAGTGTTAGGTGATGGAATTCCGGAGAGCTGAAGAAAAGCGGGGTTTATCACCACTGGCAAACCAGGCAGATGCAAGCCAACTCCAATCATGCTTCCTGTACTTTGTGAAACCTGTGGCTATCATACTAGTTGTCCTGCGGGGCAGGGGCTGAAAGAGCCACTTCACACTCCCTTGACCCCGGACACACAATTTCATTGTCTGAGGGAATACCTTTCCAACCATGCTTCTCATGACGGCGGAATGGGTACGCTAAGAGAAACTCTTAATACCTCAAATAGAGAAATCGCCGCCAACGTTCGCTTAACGCACGCTCGTAATACTAAGTCACTCAACTTATAATCGCCAGTATAGGAAAGAAATTCCTTGCAATCTACAGCTTATCTCCCTAGATGTGTCATTCGTGCTCTCCGGCCTTACCGGCGGGGGCGGATAGGCTACTTCCGTGGGCTACCGCCTCTACTACTCCTCGAGCGGTTTAGGGTCCGTTCGGTTGCAACCAGATATGGTGATTTCCGAGGACGAAATGCCATTTTTGCCAAAAATGACATATCAAGAATGAGAGCTGTGTTCGGTAACCCAAAGCTGTGATTTTGAAAAAACCCATTTTACGGTTTTTACCCTTAGAAATGGCATATGAAAAAAAGAGGTCGGAGCAGAATTTTTGAACTCACTAGTGAGCTGAACAACACCATCAGCAACTACACCAGTCCAATGTCACAGTAAAATCCTTTACCCAATTGCCCACTTTTAACCCCTAATCTATTATCACATATTGGCCAAGATGTCAAGAAAAGAAATGTGCTCTCAAGAGTGAGAATCAGAATTTTCCGACAAGACAAGAGGTGGCTAGATGGAAGAAAAAAAGTTTACAGTAGGAAAAACAATTGTGGCTTACACTGAGGTGCGGCATCACCCACAGGAGCGATCTGTGCCAGATGACGTTTTTACCAAACGCCTCACCACTGCAAAATCTCATTTGCCTCTCTCTCCTAAAACAGTGTTTTTCAACGGCTCAGTAAAAATGAGATTTTCAAATATGGGTTGCAACCGAACGGACCCTTAATATTTCTGAATTCTTCAATCTGAGGAGTAACCCCACTACCAATACCAACCTTCAATTAGAGAGTCCAAGCCCACCAAAAAGAATACTAGTAAAGTCTTTGGTTAGCGAGGCTACAACACTGCCGGTACAATGCTTTAAAAGCTCCTCAGCTGAACAAACCCACCACACTTCATATTCCCTTGTTCTCTTTCCTGCCCCTTTACAGTGGCATTAGTGCTTCCAAACCTTGGGCGCTATCGCCCTGCTGGCAACCTACTGGGGCGGCTTGATACCAGCGTCACCCAACGTCACTCGTATACTTACATCACACCCAGTAGTATCTTTCCCTTTTAAAGATTTTCTTTTTCCTGAATCGTACTTGGTTTGGGCTACCCATACGATATTCGGATAGCTATCCCCATAGCTTGGCAACCACCCCCCCTCAACCCCCTACCAAAGCTGCCCCAATCTTAACAAAATTTCATAAACTAAGATTCTATCCATCGGGAATTCAGAATACAATCGCGGTGTATTCTCTAATAGGAAACTTACGGTAGGTCCACCTAATTAGATCGATCTCACCCTAAAAAATGAGTGAAACACCAACTCGAAGGATCTAGCTTATAAATCTAACTATTTCACTCTACCCCCCCAATGTGATTCATTTCTTAAAGTTATAAGAGACAGATTCGTAAGACTTTCATTACTTGTTACCATGACTGTTGGAAGGAGGTGGTTGACTTTGGTAGTTGTGGGAGTGATAGATCGTTCAAGCTTAGGGGCATTGCAGATAGTTCGGGAGAGTCCGATAGATGGTTCAGCAGTTTACGGAATAGATCACACTGACATGCCTTTCCTTTGTTATCACGGGAGTGTGCGGAGGAACGAGGGCATATGGGAAAGAAAGAGATAGGTGTGGTGATCCATGGAAGGATCAGGATGTGCTACTTATGTTTTACTTATACACCTGTCATTACCGTTAGTCTAGTTTTTAGTTAAAGCAGAAAGGGTAAGCGAACGAGCGAAGTGCAGGCGGTGGAAGTTACATTTTCATATCCTTCCTACCGTGCAAAGTGTCTATGCCCCACACGAACCCCTTCACAGTATCGCCTACCACCCTACGACCCGAATTGCCCACTTTAGCAAGGGCAACACACACGCCTAGTAATTTTATCAATAGAGTCCGTGAGCTAACCAAGCAAACCAGACCCAATTTCGGGGAGGCACAGGTATCCTAATCAACTTATTCTAGCTAAATTAATAGTTGGAGAGCTATCACTTCTGCATTGGTAATGATCGAGCGCACACCATTCGGCTTCCTCGCCCCTTCAGAACTGTAGAAATCCCATTAATCCAAATCCTATGCCCTGCCCTTCCAGGTCCCCTTCGCAAAATTAATCATAGATAAAATGCTGGTATCCCAGATGTTACTGACCATGCTATATTAAGCCTCCCAATGAAGCGGAAAAAAACTACTCGTTGAGCCCACGCCTGAGAGCAAGAAAGTGTGATTCCGGAAACTAACTTTCACCGTCTGAAGGCGTCCGGTGGAAAGGTAAAGCTCTCGGGTGATGGGAGTTACATTCTGCCCGGGTTGCAACTCAGTGGCAGATGTTCCGAGTCGACGTGATCTGCATCCCCCAGGAGATATTAATTAATTACGCCTCGCTATCTCCTTGACGCCTTCAAAGCATGATAGCCGGACCAGGTGGTTACGCTCTCTTCCTCACTTGTCGTCAGTAAAGGATTAGGGCCGGCTATATAAAGTTACTTCCGCCGTATGTGGGGGGAGGAGGATCAGCAATAGTGAGGACAAGGAATAAACTGGAGATTTTAAGTCACATAGTAGGATCTGGGATGCTGGTAGCCAATGCCGGTAAATCTTTGGATGCGTATTCATTGCGGTGACTTGTCTAAATATTACAAATTAAAGCATTCTTTACCACGAGGATAGTGAAAATCCTATCCATATCTTTCCGCCCACAGTAAGCTTATTATATCTAAGTAACTAAGTACTCTAACGGAGGTCTGCGGATTGTATGTTCCACAAGGGGTAAAGGCAGCCAATCACGCTTGTGGAGCATACAAAACTTAGGCGCCGTACCTCCTTAAAGGTTTGCGGTACCTAACATGGCCGTCGCCGTCTGATACTGTACGGTAGAAGAGGTGAGGCGGAACCAGGTGCCTGCCTGCTAACTAAATAGAGCTAACAAACAGGGCGACACCACGGTTTACCCTCGACTTCCCCCCACATCCATTTCTCACAACACGATAAGGGGGAGTTTTCCTGTACTTTACAACATTCAGCAATCGCTTGAGATTCCGTTCTGCTTTTATCTTTCTCCAAACACACCCCAGTTCCCCCGGAATAGCTAAAGTTACTAGCTAAGATGTTGGAACAAATCGCGAGATGCCCCTATAATCCAAGAGCATAAGTGATTACTGACTAACCCGAAAGTATTAGTGTTTGATTGCCACAAGCCCTAGCCAACTCGAATCATAAACATCACTCGATTTCCGATTCCAGACCTCTACGTTCAGTTATATGATGAGGACATCAGCGGTTTTTCAATCACAACTTTTTTTTTAAAGGAGCAGCTTCCAAGCTCCGGGACGATACGGTCAATCGATGAGAAATTTTAACTCTGCTGCTGCCCTTAATTATGCTTAGGGGTTGAGATAGTATATGAAGAGCAGCCCGCCCGGAGATACCATTCTTGGCCCGCAGACCCTTCAACATATTAATACCACCTATCTACTCATACCTCCATAGACTTTCACCTCCTTGGAAGTCTGTACTTATAAAGCCTCACTGCCACCCCGGCGCTATAGCTCCACACCCTCCCTCATCAACCCCGAAGCGCAGAGCAAAAGACATCTTCTTGACGAAAAGTTTTTCATCATTGAAAAACCTTACCCCAGTACAAATCGGAACAGCTCTTCCGGTCTCCTTCCAAAAACAAACTCCATACCCCTACCGCGGCGGATATTCCATAGCACCCCCTCAAGAGCATAGGTCCACACCGCCATTACCAACCATCGTCGAGGACTAACGTGCTCTACGCCATAGCGAGCCATCCATCCGAATACTAAACACTATTTCAATCTGAACTGAGGTTAAGCCAATCACATTGCCTAAACTTGCAGATGGCTCGCTATGGCGTGGAGCACGTTACTAAAGCTTTCCTTATCAATCTAGTCCTTGGACACCCTACCTCTAAGACCGCCGTGAGCAGCCTCCTGGACCGCAATTTTTCCCGCCCTTGCTCTCCCCCTTGAGACATGGCCGGGCATCCGGGGCTGAAATCCAGCAGGTGCCAGTGCCTACAGGGCAGTCGGGACACTTGGAATCACTGGATAGATTAAGGGATGGCATGGGCAGGTATAATACTTATCATATATTCGAACGCAACTCACATTTGCTTTGGCTATTCCACATGGTAGATATAAGAGTTTTAATTCAGAAGGATGCCACCGGCTATTTCGAATAGGCCCAAATGCTCCATAACTGAGAGTTTCGAGAGGCAAGTTTCCAGATCAAACGCAACACCGTCAACCATAGGCATGTCAATAATAATGACCCTCTTGTCCTTCCTAAGTGTGCCCTAAACAAGATATAGGCACATCTGAAATCATGAATTATCACTCATTCTCTCCCCACCGCCCCCGCTGTCTTACATTTCCAAGTCGCCCCTGACACCACTTGCAGTCCTACCTCTACCCCAGGAAAGCACTATCTCACTCTATAAGGCCCGCCGGGGTGGTTTTTTTTTTCACTTGGGTTGGTTTAGTGTTTCTATTGATATCAGAGTCCACGGACTAGCATACTCATAAGTTATAAGCCACTTGCCCCATTATCATTTATCTAGGAGGGTTTTTTCACCCTCACATTATTATTATCCAGCGATAGTTTCCAAACTCACGCACTTCCCCGCTTTTGGCCATGATTTCGGTTGAGAAGTAAAAACCTGGATTCCTAAAAGTTTCACTTGGTGAAATTCTTTTGGAAAGGAAATATCTGGCTGTATTCGATACCGCACACGTAACCGTCCTAAACGCATTATCGCCCGCCGCTGATGAGAAAATCTAATTCCGAATTTCCAATCATTACCCCGTCATCCGGAAATGACTTGAGCTCCGAACAGCGTCCTGTGCAGTGTCTGCAAGTGAAAAATACGATGTGGTGCGTCCTATCATCTAGTGGGGGAAAGGATGCAAACTGGAACTATTTGAACAACGTATTTGACTAAAAGAAGTGCGGCCTTTTCTCTATGATGTAATTAATCATGATTCGTGGAAATTTAATCCCCTTCTAGACATCCTGGCAAGCTGCTGACACGCAGGGAGCGTATCATTCCCAAGAGCCGGGGAATTACCATGTGAGTATTGACTCTCATGAAATGCCGGAGCTATCAATCCCGCCAGCAAGGCACTGACCTCCCTCTGGGTCAAACTATCGCAAATCACACTTTCACTTATAAAACCTTGTCCCTGTTGGAAATGCTGCTCGGCATGTTAGAGTTTTTCTTGGTTCATGAAAGCACGGAGGTTAAGAGAGATGTTTCATTGACGGGCGGATATGTGAATGGAAAGCATGGAGGCTGCGAAAAAATGAAGGAAGTCTCTGTTAAGCATTTCTTTTGTTCAGGGATAACGCAGAATGTTTCTTTTCCTTTGTTTCTTTGAGGGATAGACAAAGTGGTGAGGAGACATATGTGGATGGAAGTGGAAACGTGTGGTGATTGTTGGATGGCTGAGGAGAGCATTTTGATTTTCATATATACACCTGTCACTAGCATCAGTTTAGCAGGTAAGCCAAGTACGATGAATAAACCTATCTTGCTCGTTGTCGTTATCCTCTCTCCCACTGTGGCCCTTTCGGTGACGTATTTGCTCTTATTTTGTTTAGTCCCCAGAGCCCAGCCCCAGTATCTTCTACGGGCTCCACCCCCCTAGGCGGTCTTGTAGCCATAGGTTCACTCAATTGAGAGTCCTAGAGATACTAGTGCAATCTCCTCAAGACTTTGAGGGAGTTGGGAACGCAGCAAGAAGGTTTCTTTGGTATTTTCAGCCAGGTCTGAGGGATCTATCTATTAATTCCGCTTTTCGTCCTTTCTTTCTTCTTTCCTGTCCTGCTTGCTAGGGATACATTGCTATTGCCCCTCAGGACATAATCATTTCCCGCGGTGGCTATTAATACTCATAACCCATTTCGTTCGGGGAAATGTTGTGGGATAATCCACCTTAAACAGAATTTAAAAAACATTATATTCTCCCTTTTTTAGAGTAGTAGTAGGTGAGAGCATTAACTAATTTATTTGAGAAAAATCCCGTTCTTCCAGGCGTATTATTTTGTCTATCTTGATAGCATTGCAGCATTTATGTTTTTACACCTACTGCTAGTAGTAAACATACTTCTACTGCCTAATTAAAGTCCAGGACATGAATGATTGGGGATTGAACTAATTGAAGCCCCGAACGCAAGGAAGAGCCGGAACTACAGTGAATAATTAATTGACAGGCAGCCCCCATTCCTCTCACCCAGTGTCTTGTAGAAAATATTTGTTTCTTCCTTACTTGTATTCTGCCCACCCTCTAGAGTTGATAGACCTCCGGGGGGGCGGTGGGGTCCACTTCCAGCAAGCAAGAAAGAAGGGGGCGGTGGGCTGTGAGTGTCAAAAAGCAACCCCATTAGATAGTCAAGACACACTTTAGTTCATCCAAGGATAGTACCTAACTTGAGAGATAAAATAGGCCTGTTGTGATTGGAAGAAGAAAAGTGTTTGTCTTAAGGCTACAGAGTGATGATAGACGCAGGGAAGATACAGTATGGCATGGCCGGGTTGTAGTAAAATCAGGAGGTCTGGGAAGCGGGGTCAGTCAAAGTTTTGATTATTATTCTAATT
>Ga0307507_10002132_pt1 | contig 42543 bp, 39 predicted proteins | sample 7_EM_MG_FD_207223 | JGI IMG/M metagenome (GOLD analysis project Ga0307507, IMG submission 207223) | Populus trichocarpa ectomycorrhiza microbial communities from riparian zone in the Pacific Northwest, United States - 7_EM | ecosystem: Host-associated > Plants > Roots > Unclassified | place... | reverse complement strand
TGTATGGGCAATTGATCGATTGATTGTATGGGCGTTCATACGGACGTTTGTACGGGCGATTGTAGAACCTTCCTAGTATATTAGTGCTGCGTGTTAGTAGAGCTTTAGAGCTCTATATAGGGCTTCGTGCGGAGCTTCGTGCGGAGCTTCGTGCGGAGCTTTTGCAGAGCTTTTGTAGAGCTTTTGCAGAGCTTTGGTAGAGCACCGTGCAGAGCTTCGTGCAGGTCTCCCCCTGAGCTTCGTTCCGTAGAGCTCTCGCAAAGCTCCACAGCTCTACGCAGAGGGCTAGCGGCGTGGGCGCAAGCGTTCAGCGTTGGTGTTTACTGAGCGGCTCGGTGGTGCAGAGGTAGAATTAGGGCCTCTACGGCGACGAATTCCTCTCAACGTCGCGCGCGTATAAGGAGCTGAAGATCTCATAACTTATAGAGTAGGCTTTTCTCTATAATTTGGTGTAATTTTAATGTCGACGGGTGTTGTGGGAGGGTAGATCAATTTCGCCAAAGTTGATAAGGTCTTCTCATATAAACAGTGTTTAGGTTTTCTACGAATCTCGCCAAAGGGCCTCAGACCAAGAAAACGATTGCCGTCCTAAATCAGCTTAGCGGACGGTGCGGATATTCTTATATCCGCACAATCGATTTCTTGGTCTGAGCTTCTGAGGTAAGGGTAACATAAACGGGTCAGACAGCTCCCTACTAGTATATTATCAAAATAAGCGAACCTTTGCAAAATGGTTGGGCTGTATTATTCTGCTAGCACACTAATAGGGAGGGCCGTCTAACCCGTTCGTGTTACCCCCTTGTAGATTTCTATACAAACTAGTATATTAATTGGTGTATTATATTGTCTGTGCGTTAAAAGGCTCCCTACAGCTAATGACCCATATACAAAATATATGCCTAATACCATAATAAAACCTTTAATTTAACTTTAATATATACTATATTTAATTAAAAGTCTAGCAGAAAAAAGGGGCAGGGCTGAGGCGGGATCTGTGGGAAACCGAAGATGAGGTATTGCAAGGGCTATCGTATTATCGGAGATACGTGTGTAGCAAATCTGATCCACTCAACAAGGCCAAAAGGAGCACGTGCAAGATAAGAGGGAACAAGAGCGGTAATGATGATATGGTGAAGGTTAGGATGGATTAAAGCTGTATAAAGACTGTGCTTCTCCCTTGCCTCAAAGATGTTCCTCGTTACCTTTTCACGGTATTTCCCAATGATGAGCTAGCATACGGTTTTACCTTACGGCATACCCCTTCGGTTACAAGCAGCTGCCATCCAAGGGTACAGTCCTATTTAGCATATTGAGCGGCACTGGGATGGGAGCACTAGCAGTTCGGAATAACTCTTTCCAACGTGGACATGGGCCACCTTGCTGTTTCCATAGGATGCCCCTAACTCAGGGTTTGTTAAATGATGATCATCAGGCACGCACATGAAATGATCCATAGCCCCCTTTTCGATCCGGGCCGGGACAAAATACGAATCGGCGCTTGCCGGACCCGAAATTAGGGATGGCTCGGCAAAACACCATGTGCCGATCACTTTGATCCACGTAAACCCATAGGTTTTCTCAGTCAAGCACAATTGGTCACGAGAGTGGGAAAAGGTGATCGACGCAAAAGGAGGCTGCGCCGCCTTCCTTTTCATATTCCTTTAGACAAATTGGGCTAAGTTGAGCGCCTACCCGGCCAATATACGTTCCAAAATGCCCAGCAATTTTACGTTATTATTTTTCTGGTTTCTTCAATCAGACGTGGGTTAAATTAGAACATGAGTCGAGAGTTTGCACACCACCTCTTTGCATCTCATTGTAAGTGCGTATTGATCGTGCCGATCAAACCGCGCGGAATTATATTCTTTATGTATAGAATTATACCTAAAATAGGTAGAAATACGTTAAAGCAGTGTAATGGAATGCTAGATTTTCGACAAATCTTGACGATAAAATAAATACAGCTTTGAATTATACCAATCTTGAGGATAATAATGGACAAGTTAGCATGAACAGAGCGCCACCGAATTCTCACAAATCGCATATGATAAAGTATCACACATTATAGGATCGAATATCTCCATGTAATTTCATTCACATTACAACACAACTTATTTTCCGGTATCAAATGGAGAATTATTATAAAGCAGGCAATTCGATACGGAATGTATCAACACTTGCATTTTGTAAAGCAACGCAAAACGGCAAAAGATACAGGATAGCTTTGACCATCAATCACCGCCGCGAAAATAAAGCCGAATACAGAGGACACCACACTATTACACCGCTTTCAGTACGAGATACTGCTTAGTTGCGACACGGGCAACATCCTCTACAAACCGGAGTCGATTTGATCAGGCACGTGGCTGCAAATCTGTTAGCAAGGTGCTGAATAATAAAAGCAGTTCATAAACTTACGTTCCAGTCCAAACAGCCCAATCTCTGCACGTTTGCAGAACATCATCATCAAAAGTCTCTGCCTGGATATCCGCCTTTCTCTCCAACATCTGGACGAAAAGACCTCCTGATACGTGCCATGCAAGATGGCAATGGAGTGGCCAGGAACCCGGGTTATCATTGTCCCACTGCAACACGACGAACGAAGGTGTGTTGGCGTCCTGAGCATTTTGAAGAATCTGTACGTCACGTCGCTGCGAGTTATCCGCGTTGACAACCGTACCATCCCAGTCACCGAAGCCCTCAGCAAGCACGTTGAAATTGTGGCCGTGAAGATGCATTGGGTGAGCGCCAAGTTGACCGTGGTTCCTGAGAATGACACGAATACTGCTGTTACTGCCAACGTCGATGACGTTCCTATAAGAATAGAATTAGCAAATATTGACAGAAAATATAAGATTAGGAAGACGAACCATTCTTTCTCGAATGTCAAATTGCCGGCCTTTGTTTCGAAGAGCACTGGATCATTGTAATCACCGCGGAAACTGCTGTTGTTCATGAACCAAAGGAAACTTGTTCCGTTTGAGCCAAATGTAATGTCAATAGTCTCGACACTCGCAGGATTCGCGTCAATCTTGAGTGGGCAGAAGGGAACAGTTTGATTAAGCGCATCATTGGAGCACTTGGCAAGCTCTGCCGCTGTCACGTCCGATGTAGTCTCCGGAACAGATGAAGTATCAGCATCTTCGTAATAGACAGCCGCAACTGCATTGGGAGAAACTCCGTCGTTAAGTGTGCAACGGTCCGTGGCTAGCTGTGAACGCATCCAGTAAACACCGGCAGAATTGGAAAGACCTTCAACCTAAAAAAACGCTGTTAAAAAATTGGGATGTATTAAAGAAGAAAAATGCCTACAATAACATCTGTGCGCTGACCAACAGCAACTGTAACGACATTAGTAGTATAAGGCACAACAGGAACGAAATCGTTAGCAATGACAGTCAGTGTGTGATTGTCAATGCTGAATTTCTGGATGCCCTCAGCACCAGTATTGACGATCCGGACGAGATGCTTCTTTCCTGATGTGAATTGGAACTTGCTGATGCCAGCGTTGGGTGTGCACGGCAGCGTCGTATTCTCACAAGGATAGTTCATTTTACCGTTGATTAGGTTGTTGTTTGAAGGTGGGAAGTTGCCGTGTATGGTTTGGTTGACAAGAGTGAAGTAATCCTGGTGATACCAGTCGGAAACCATAACTGGCCCAATATCGATATCATAGTCAGCTGTCTTAGGACCATGGATGACGATAGGTCCGACAGCGCCGCCCGCGTATTGAGCGCTGTAGTGGCCTATCGAATATCAGTAATCGAGCCCATGCATCTCTCGAATGGGGAGAACATACTGTGATACCAGGAAGTTCCAAACAAATCGGCACGGAAAAGATAGCTCAAGGTGTTACCAGGGGTAATGGGACATTGAGTAACCGCTGGCACACCATCATACCATGGGGTTCCTGGTTGCCTAAGGCCATGCCAATGCAGAGTGGTGCCCTCATTCGGAAGATCATTGGTTACGTTGACCTCGATCCTATAGTGAATTAGCTAGTATTTATTGTACAAGGTGCTAACGAACCAATCTCCCCAATTTGCCTCAATCAAAGGACCGGGGAAGCCGCCATTGATGGTAATGCCGTTCTTCTGGACACCATCAGGTGAGATAGTTTGGTAAGCTACGTGAAGATCGTATGAGCGAGTAACGCCAGTGTCCGGCATCTCACCACAGGGCGAAGAAGATGGAGATGTAGAAGCACTTGCGGAAATACTTTCTGAAAGACTTGCTGAGGCGCTTCCGGTAACGCTTGCTGAGATGCTTCCCGAAGGGGTTCCTGACATGCCTACCGAAGGGATTCCCGATATGCTTAACGAAGGGATTCCTGACGGACTTCCCGAAGGGCTTCCTATAACACTCGCCGAAGGACTTCCAGAAATTGATGATCCATATGACGGCAACCCATCGACTGGAAGATGGGGGCAGTGAAGATCGCCCCATTGAGAGTTACCATTGGTGCCGCTCTGTGGAATTCCAGGCACCAGGGAGTGGTAACCTTTGGGAATCCAAGCGGGTGCCTCATATTTACTTGAGGAATTACCCCCATAGGGGAACGGAGCGGTAGGATGAGGAGCAGGAGTAGTCTCCCCATGGGTTGGTTTGCCTGGCCATAAGAAAGGCAACGAGGAATAATCGTAGGGATTCACATACGGCCCATTGGGGTTGTACGTTGCACTGGCCAGGGTTGCCAAGGTGTCGGTGCAAGGGCAAACAGTTACCGTTTTTGTGATAACACTGGTTCTCGTCGTATTATAGGCAACTGGAAGGTATGATGAAGCGTAATGAACTACTGAAGTTAATGTGACCGCGGAGGTCACGTAAGGAGCGGCTGTCACCATATTGGCGAGCAATAAACGAGCGTGATTCAATCAAGCAAGAAAATCAAAGAACTGATGAACAGAAAAACGAGTGACTGCTGGATGCGAGAATGATTGAGAATGATTGAGAGAGTAAGAAGTAGGGATGAGCGCGTTTATCACTGTGCCAGATGCGCCGCTGTGAATGGTCCCTGAAAATCATTTCGTATTGTGTTCCCAACATCAGCCCCCAAAAGAACTATGGGGTAGTATGCGGGGGGCAGATGGCAGCACTTGCGTGGAAGGCGCCCAGTGGGCTTGAACTAGCATCTCGACAACTCAAAGGAGCAAAAGAGCACGCTGAGCTAAGGCCCGGAAAAGAAAGGCTGAAACGGGCCGATACAATAAACGCTTAGCACTGGAATAATACGAATGAGAGATGCGAAAAAAGAGGAGCAAGACCTAGGGGAAATTTGCTGTTTTCAGTCACACACGCTAATAAACGCCATTATATCCACAAAGGACAATCACCTAAAAAATTTCTTTTTCCGAAATGTTTCAAGACTGCACATTGTAATATGAGAATATGTAAAACTAGCGTCAGTCGGACTGTCTCCGGCAGCCATGAGGCCACCAGGAGACTCAATAGATGGCTGAGTGCCATTCTGGGCTCCTGACCGGGTGATGCACAATTGGAGGAATATGGAGGAAATATGTTCTATGCTTACTTCGAGAAAATGACTCGGGGATTCCTGCCGTTCTTGAAGCTGTTAGCGCTACATCATCATGAGGGTTTCGTGTCCGTATACAAGGGGGTCAGATGCCCCCTGCTAGTATGGTAAGCAAAATAACTTAGTCCCTATACACTCTTTTGGGCTCGCTTATTCTGACACACATACTAGTAGGAGGGGGTCTGACCCATTTGCGGTCCCCCCTTGTAGCTATGGCCCACAATGAGTCGCCGGCGGCGGTGAGATAAGTCACCACCCTGCGCCGTTGAGATGCTTCTTCTGGATAAAGCGCCACACTATGGCTCGCTAAATGATCACCGGCGTTTTAGCCACTTTCAGCCAAGCGTGCCAGGAACGCGGTACTTTCCAAGTGAGTCCTCCCAATTGCTGAGGGATTCTTAATTTCACCAATTTTGGTGGCAGAGTGGGAGAGATGCTCAGGGTTTTCCTAGGCATCTAGCCCGGCCAAATGACTAGATCGTGCGATGATATCTAAATCCAAGAGTTCTGCGGTCTAATGGCTCGAACGCCGTCCAAAGCCCGCGCGAGTCGTTTACAGGAGAGACGGGGTCCGTGCATCGAGCCATCCACGCGGACTAGCTCCTTCAAATCACAAATTTACGAGGCCGTCAAAGGAGGCGTCGAGGAGAGGAAATTGTACTCCGAGTATTGAAAGTCAGCTTACGGTAGGTGTCGTGACTCGGGCAGGGCTGGCGAAGCGCTATTGCACTTGAGTTAGTCAGCCCACCTGCCGGTAACTACCGCGGCCAGCACAGCGCAGAAACAACTTGTCAACATGTCTGAGAGCGGCTCTTCCCTCAACAAATAAGTAATTATCAGCATCGGCATCAGTACTGGGGAGAAACATTGCACTGCCCGCATTTATTTCATCTGCATATGCTTGCATCGGCGTTTTCGCGACTCATCCGTCGTTGTTCGTCCAAAAATGGTATCCCCGTGCCCTATTCGGCCGGTGTGCCTGCAGATCTGTCTTGACCGCCTCCGCTGTCCCGCTGTCCCGCTGTCATCTTCCCCACCCGCCGAGCTCTCACGGCAATTCTGGCCATCAGGGATCTCACGGCACAAAGATGCATTGTTCGCAAAACAAAGGTTCGTAGTATCGAAGAAGTCATCTTTACTGTTTTTTTTTGGGTACTTACATCAGCCCAATTGCAGCGACGTGCAGCTTTGTAGATACTACCGCTTCGCTAGCAAAGTGTATCGATTCTCTCACACATCTCCCGTATGAGCCGCCCTCCCTCTATATCGACTTGGACGGGGAGGATCCGTCACGCGAAGGATCCATCTCCATCATCACACTTCTTGCTCTCCCCGATAATCACACGTTCCTCATTGATGTCTACAAGCTCAACAAGGCAACATTCACAACTACGGGGAAAGAGGGAAAGACCTTGAAGGATATTCTAGAGTCACCACAAATGCCAAAGGTCTTCTTTGATGTCCGTAACGATGCGGACGCATTATTTGCCCAGTTTGGCGTTGCCTTACAAAGCGTTCAGGACATCCAGCTTATGGAGGACGCCTCTCGCTTCACTCGTGGTTCTGGAAAGAGGCTTCTTAGCAGTCTTGCGAAATGCGTTGAGAGGGATGCTCTGATGACATTCGAGGCAAAGCAGCGTTGGACTACCGTAAGGATGAGAGGAGAGGAGCTGTACGATCCAGAAAAAGGAGGCTCTTATGAAGTCTTTAATAGTCGACCACTCATGGAGGACATCCTGCAGTTTTGTGTCCAGGACGTGCGATACATGCCATTTCTCCGAAGTCTTTACTGGGGAAGACTTGACTCGGATTGGAGAACTGAGGTGGAAGAAGAGACAATGGCAAGGGTGCAGCTATCCCAAAGAGAGACGTATCAGCCTCATGGATCCGAGAGGGCTTTGAGTCCGTGGCAAGGTTCGCAGCACGACGAATCCTGGAATAATTACTTAACTTGCGATGATGATGACCGTATTGACTCCTCTGTGCCCTGGAGTGACCGCATCGAAGACGATGATCGCATTGATTGCACGCAGTGGGATGATCGTATTGAAAGCGACGAATTGGATCGGCATCGAGATTACGGAGACGATGATTTTGGCGATTGGACTGGTATCCCTCGGCCGAAATGAAAATAATTTCCACAGCTTCTAGTCTTGCTGCGGAATCATCCAAATTATACTAACTGTGCAGAACCCTTTACGAGCTTCTGCACATCCTGTCCAATATCCCTTTTTGCCAGATTGACTAGTATTCATCAACAGTGGATATATCAATATGCTAAACTTTTAAAGATTAGTATATCATCGGTTTCTGCAGATATGGATATGTAGGTAGTAGCGAAATAGACCCTGGTCACAAATTTTTATCTCCGTTGCTTTCAGCCGTAAATGCCGGTCGTGTCCTGGATATATATCCTGATAACCCTACATTAAGCTGTCCGTTCAGAACCGGCTTTACTCGTTTTGAATAATTGGGATATCATTTTAAGCGGGGTGCGTTAATCATAGGAGATTAGCCTACGCAGGCTGGTCGTCGGCATTTGGCTCAACTATCCCTTCGGCTGGTAAGGTTCTACGACCGTGCGCGAACACCAGAATTAAAAATACGCGTATGGTCACGGAGCCTCGATCCTATTGATTCTATTGGCTGGCTCTTATCGACAACCGTAGGACCAAATCTACCAGCCGCAGGGATATTCGGCTACACATCACAATGTTTATTCATTCCACTTTGAGCAACCGCAGTGGGATGGGATTGAAAAAGGCGTTTGTGAAGAATCTCCTGTAGGCGTTGCACAGTTTGCTAAGGTGAGTAAGCTCGGTTTAACGATGCGGTGATTTTGTGCTACATTTGTGCTACATTGGCTGTTTCCCTACCCGAGGACCCCTGGTCACCCAACTTAAAAACAACTACAATATTCGTCCAAGGGCTAATCAGTTGGCTCTTCCTAAACCAGGTCACTTATATCCTCTGTATTCCCGATCTGACCTTGGTCAATTGGTAGGGCCTGATCTAGGTTATCAAGATCTCTCCAAGCTCATGTCTAGAATGTGGGTCTCATTCGTCGCCGATCAGGATCCAAGTTACCATGGAGATATGCAGCAGCTCCAAATGCTACCCAAAATATTGTCGTGTTACTATATCTGACAAGCAGGATAGTGGCCGAGTTTACGGCTCCACAGTGGCCATTACACCAAAACGTTGGAGGGAAGGACATGCTTTTCAAGGCCAATGAAACACATGTGGAAGCAGACGACTTCAGGGTGGATAGTCTCAAATTCTGGGCGGATACTTGGGCAGAGACTTGCTCTGCCCAATACCGGTATCAGTGACGTCAGCGGTTAGGTTACGCTTCGATTAGGTTAGGTTAGACCAATATGAAAAGGTTAACCGGTTAAAATTCTTAACCAGTTTACTAGCGTATATAGGCTTAGCATTTACTTGGTTTAGTAATTTTATATCAATTTGGTTAAGGGCCAAAATTTGTGACCTAACCTAACCGCTAACATCACTAATCGGTATACGATTTGTTCTGGATTATTTCTGCCTTAATGCGGAACAATGTCGTGTATCGCTTTAGGAGCGTGTATTCCGGAATAAACAACTTATTGCAGAATAGATAACTCCTAGGCTAGGCCTAATTAAGGTAATTGTAGAGCCAAGCTGTCCTACACCAGTCAAGGCCCACGAATCGCTTGAAATCGGCCCATAAAGGACGTCTAAAAGAACATCTAAAGACCCCAAATCGTACCCAATGGAACGCCCGTAATTAAGGAAATACGGTATATCAAATTTGGAGGTTGTTTAGCATGTTGTGTAGTTAAAGATATTCTTAAATGAGGCAATTGATCCGGAATCCAGACGATCAAAGCGATACACGACTGTGTTCCTTTTTGAGGACGATTTGTTCTGGAATGAGGCACAAATAATCCGGTACGAGTCCTGTGCCGGTATTAGGCAGAACAGACTACATCATGTCGCGAGTAACTTATTTATTCATTTAAAACAGGAGAATAAGACTTCCACTAAATAAGCTTAGGTTAAAAGGATAGTTCACGTATAGAAACACTTAAGATTAGACTCTGACCCAATTAAGTATACAGTGATGGAATTGGATTGGCGTCTATTTGGATTGGCGGTGGAGCTCCAACTGGATCTAGATCTGGATCCTCTGATCTTGACACCGGCATGGCATGGATTGGAGCTCATGGAGCTCCTGGCGCGCCACAGCTTATACCTCATCAGGAGGGAGGTTGGGTGCTATGCAGTTAGTGCGTAGTAAATAGCCAATTGGGAGAGTAATTAATAACTGCGCATCGCTTATAATAGTGTCAGCCACCAAATTAAGGACGCCCAATTATTGCTGCTTCCCTATAACAGCTCCGGTGTCTCCCCCCCAACGGAGCTTCTAGCCAAAAAAAACCGCAGGGTTAAGCCAGAAGGGCGCCCTTACAGCCAAAAATTGGGTGCTCTCTAAGCCACTTCTAGGGTCACCTTAGGCGCCATTAGGGCAGCTTCTGCCGGTTGCCCCTACCAACCTTAGGCGGCCACCGCCCATAAGACCGCCCATAACCACCCTACAGTATTTTTTGGCTAGAAGCTCCGTATGTGCGCGCGCAACACACACAGCAATTTCGGTAATCACTAGTCAAGTGCACCATCCAGCATAGATACTGTGCGCTTGCCAAAAGAGCTGTGCACCTATAAGAAAGGTAAAGCCTTTAATTTTTAAGCTTAATTATAAGAGTTAAACTTAAAATTCTCTAGTACATACGAAGCGAAATTACTGTGTATGTTGCGCGCGCATATAGGGGGGGAGACACCGGAGCTGTTATAGGCTATACCACAGATTTTCTAGTAGTGTGTGGAGTCGTTACTAAGAACGAATCTATATACTAGCGAAGCTATTACGTGATTATAGGAAGCTTCTGTAGATGTCTGCCTGCCCCCCCTACCAACAGCTTATAATGTCGCCCTTAATAAGACCATTCCTCCCTCCACTAACCTCTATCACTACCTCTCCCTTAGTGTTATTCGCTATACTAAGGCGCCGCAGGCGAAAAGCCGCTGGAAGAGACTCTCGCGGCTATTAAGGTCGACGACGACAGCAACGCGTTAAGCGAGGTAATACCGCTTAAGGATAGCAACAATCCTAAAGAGGAGGACAAGAAGGACGAGCTGGAGGAGTAATATAGTCAATCTTATAATATTCGCCACCCACTACCTTTCTTATCCAACACTAAAATTGTGCCAAGACCTCTATGCTAACAGCTGGATATCCAGCAGCGCTCCTGGAGCGCCGCCAAGGATTACATCAGCTGGCGTGGATTTGAAGGCTGCCGCCAATCCACGCCAATCCAGTTCCATCACTGTAAGTATATAAGATACTACAGACAATGCAATTGTCTTCAATTAAATGAGGGACCAGGAGCCCATCATGCAAAGCTACACGAACTTGCTGATGACCAGACTGCACGAGGTTTACAAGGCTGGCAACGCGATTAATATCAAGCAGTGGTACCATTGAGCGCTGTTCAACCAGTGTATCCAAGAGTCAGCGTCGCTACCAGCGTCGCTGCCAAGAAGCTGATAACATAAGCAGTCAGCGAGCTTAGAGAGTTGTGACAGTCAGTCAGCTATAAGACTGCAGCTAGCTAACAGCTTGCTGCCTTAGTGTAAGATTTAGTAGTAAGTTAAAGCTTTTGGTAGAAGTTAAGGATATTTAAATCTTTAACTAAGATTATACGCCAAGCAATAAGAAACCTATTACTATGTCAAACTAAATTAGATTTCCTTACTACTATCTTACTACTATCTTTAAGACTAGAACCTTATATCTTACTACCCCACTACTTCTTATTAAATATCTTATTAAATATCTTATTACCTATTTCTATTACCAATTACTGACTGAATAACGCCTATATTGTTATTCTATTGCCACCTATTTTATGTATATAGAGAGCTTCTAGAGCCCTCTTTTATAGATGGAGTTCTTATCCTTATTATCTATTTAATACTATGCCAAAATTTACTATTTTATTATCTATGTAAAATGCAACATATATTACATTTTACGCGTTAGCCAGGCAGTAGAGCTTCTTTCTCTACTTCTTCCTCTACTTCTTCCTTATTAAATCTATAATCTATGCGTTACTTAACTCCTTTAGCACCGCATAGGGTTCCTGAATTAATTTCCTAATCCTCTTAAGTAGTGGCTTAAAATCGGTTAAATCCTTTATCTAATGCTTACTAAGATTGCTCTTAATATATTCTCTATACCGGTAATAAGCTCTATATGCAAATAAGCCTTCTATTAAGCTAAAAAGATCGTTACTAATAAGCGTAATAGACTATTAGCCAACATAATTAAAGTAGATTTATATTAGAAGTAGTAGTTAATTAAAAGCCTTTTATTAAGTAGTTTAATTGACTATATTAACTCCAATGGAGCTTTAACTATACCCTAGTTAATAAGCTTAATCTTACTAACCGTAGGCCAACTATAGAGGTAGAAAAGCCAGCTTATTAAGGTAGACTTAATAGAGCTTTATATTTAATTAAATCTAATATAGAAATAGAGCCTCTAGAGCCCTCACCACCAACCACTCTATCTACCTTTTAAGCCTCTGCGGGTGCAGGATAAATTTGGCTATATTTAGATACTATATTAGGTAAATTAAAGCTAAATTTTAATCGGGTAATGTTAATATTTATATATAGAGAGGTGCTGCCAAAAATCTAAAATGAAACACCATAAAGTCTATACAAATTTCCTAATTGGGACAGCTAGCTGACAGCTTGACAGTCAGCGTACGTTATCCAACAGTCAGCGGACAGCGAGCGATCCAATTGACGCAGTCAGTCAGCTATTTTGCTCAAGTTCGCAGCTAGGCTGACTGTTGGACACACTGTGTTCGACCTGTTCGGCGATCTGTGCTATGGCGAGTCGTTCGGCTGTCTGCGAGACGGGAAGAGCCATCCCTAGATCGACATCATCGGTGAGTCCATTCAAGCGTTTTACTATCTTGGTTTGAGCAGGCGTATCCCAGGGCTGCAAAATCTTCTGTTTAAGATGGTGCCCAAGAAGAAGATGGAACAGGTGGCATGGCACACCAAGTTCAGCAACGACTTGGCAGACAAGCGTATAGCCATGGTGACGGACCAGTCGGATTTCATGTCGTTTCTTCTCAAGTATAATGATGAGAAGGGCTTGTCGGTGCCGGAGATCCGCTCGAATTCAAATGTGTTGATTCCCGGAGGCAGTGACGACTGGTACTTTCCTCACTAGCACAACCTGGCACCTGCTCAAGAATCCTATGGTTTACAAGACCTTGGTCGAGGAGATCCGGGGAAGCTTCCAGAGCGCGGACGAAGTCTCTGTCACAAAGCTTGTTAATCTGAAGTACTTGACCGCAGTCATTGAAGAGGGTCACGGATTTACCCGTCGGTACCTTCAAACATGCCTAGGGTAATTCCCGATAAGGGAGCAATGGTTTGCGGGAAATGGCTTCCTGGGGGAGTGTGTATTCTCTATCTTTCATAATACTGTTGGTGACGCTCATACTCATTTAAAAGACTTCGGTTTGTATGGCGCCCTACCCAATGTTTCAGATGAACTTCGCCCAGGCCGAGTCGTTTATTCTCGAGCGCTGGCTGGGAGATTCTCGATACGTGTCCAACGACAAAGCCGCATTCCAGCCGTTCTCGTCCGGCCCAAGAAATTGCATCGGGAAGAGGTAAAGCCCTGCCATGATGTATAGACGGATGGTAGCTAATACCCCTGGATGTAGTCTTGCGTATGCTGAAATGCGCCTCGTTCTTGCGAAACTGCTCTGGAATTTTGATCTCGAACTCCAACTAGAAAGCGAAAAATGATTCCCTCGTCATCTGGAACAGCCCAGCTCTGCATGTAAAGCTGTACCCAGTAATACGGTGAGAAAATCATTATGGAACCCGGTTTTTAGGAATAATGTAACTACCTTGGCCGACGGTATTTGCTATGAACCCACGGCACGAAGTGTCTAGGAAGATACTTTTGCTAACCAAGACATTTATGCTATAGTTCTTGGGAGCTATATGCAACTGACGGATTTTTGCACTGGGCTCTGTACAGAGCTTCCCGAAGCTTTCGAGTAGAATTGCTTATCTAGGTCAAAAATTAGTCGGCCTAGTTAGATGGCTTATATGATTAATGAACTTCGAACGAATGTAGTGTAAATACTAAAAAACCGAAGCTCGCACCTATCCCTTGCAACGTCAAAATGGGCCCTCAGGTTATCGATAAGAACTAACCAATTAGATTAGCTGAATTCGGTGCCCATACTCAGAAATATGGTCCTAATTGTTAATATGGAGAGGTCGAATTTGGGCAACGGCCAGGGCTTAGGAAGAGCTGTTTTCGTAGTCTTATTTGGGGGGACGTTGTATTAAGTTTTCTGAGCAAGGTCTGTATCAATTCTAGTTCGATTGGAAGGCATGGTGGTGGTGTAATTGATGATTGAATTCTACATAGATACACGCGTTGATTTGAAAACGGTGCTCCCGCACGGACCACTTACTATTTGCTTTGACGCCCCCTCAGCTTACGCCGAACTTCGTCCGCTCGGATTCCTGTGATTTGCCTTCAGAATACAAGGTTGAGGCTTGTCAATGGCACATTTTGGAAGATCATTTGATTGACTTCTGTTTGAGCTTCTTGCACTTATGTAGCTCAGACATGGGCGGTCAAAGCTCTGCAAACGGAATGGATATCTAGAGTCGGTCTGCGCCACATCGCGCCTTGACTCATTGCTGTAGTTTAATGGTGAGCTACGCGGTACCTGTGACTGTTATATCATAGTTGGTTTTTGAGCACTTGATCTGCGCGGATGGAAAAGTAGCGCCATAAACAGCATTGGAATTGAAACAGCTTGGAATGACGAGCAAGTTGGAGGGACATGAATACAGCAAATATCATTTGAAATCAGTGCGGTTACTCAACTGGTACTAATTTCTAGAGTACAATGATGCTGAAATATGAACACCATGATAGTTTAATGATTCTGCCAATTTAAAGCGAAGCAGTATTGACATTTATCGATGTTGAGAACGCGGGAAACATTCGATCTAGAGAGCGTGGGCATCTAGACTAAAACTTGCGCTTGGTGAAAATTTCAAACGCACTTTCTACACCAAAATAAATCTTATCGTAAGTTGCACGATAGTGATTTCGATATATGGTTTCTTGACCAGATTGAGGTAACGTTTCTGAATTCTAATGTATACGCTAGCGCGGGGCGTCATGGAAATCAGTGGGAGAGCTTCGATTGATTATGAGAATATCCACAATGATTGGATGTCCTTACGTACGCGTGGTGAGCTGGTCGCCCTTTTCATTTGCCCTGGAGTTGATACTGTAATAGTTTAGAAAGTGGAAAGTGTCAAGCACGTGGCCCAGAAAGACAGCGGCAGCTGATGTAGTTCCGGGATTCATTCATCAGACGCAAGGTAGAGTATCATAGGAGTTGATGCTTACTTTCTTGAAATGTGTCAGCCGGAATTTGGGGTTATATACTGTCCTAATTGGCGTTGCCAATAGGGCCGGTTCTTTTGGTGCCCAGTTGGGGTCGACAAAATGAAAGGCGTAAGTCGGAGCGCTACACTTTATGATGCTACAAGCCTAATTGAGAAAAGGTCGGAGCATTGAGAGCGTAGCGATAGCGATAGAGAGCTATTCCCCGGTACGGAGAGCGCAATTAGTGTAGGTTGCTGCATCGGAGACAGAGACGAGCAGCCATGGCATGTATAAACAGCGTCCAATCGTTTTAGCCGTCTCGATTCTGCGTACTCGGTTTCAATCCTCCCACAAGCCGCAAAATCTTCGGCAAAGGTTCCGGAATACGAAATAGCTTTGTTACCACCTGGTGCTGCTTTATGTTAGCTTGCCGTTGCATCAAAGCGGTACATACAAAACTCTCCAGAGGAGGATTTAGAAAGGCTGATGTAGGCAGAGGGAACGTTATGACTTACCATTCCTTGATTGAGCACAGTGGCGATCTGCTCGCTCCTAGCATTCGCAGTAATGGCAATGATGGAGATGCAACCTAATAATTGCCCTTCACGCTGCATTTCCCGAATGCGCCGCACACAAGTAAGCCCGTTCATAAAAGGCATCTCAAGGTCCATGAGGATAATTGAGAGAGGTTTAGATCCTGAATTAGCTAGGTTTCTGTAGCAGAGGGGCCGGATGAATAAGAGCTCAATGCCGTATCAACTTGGCTGGCATCTGTAGTAGAAGGCGCACCATCGCGGGCTGGTTCTGCGGAAAAGGTAGTGATCCCATTTGCCGGAGTTGCTGCGCCATTACATTCTGATTGATTAGGTTGTCTTCGATAAGCAGAATGTGTAAGATACGAAGTAGGGCTTTCAGATCGGCGTCAATCTTAGCTGGTCCGTCCTCCTCAGGAAATCTAGAAATAACAAAGTCCATTGGTGCTATATCCAAAGAGCCTCGCCTCGGATCGCTCAAAGCTGTGCCGTCTAGTGCTGTCGTGGTTGGATCGGGTTTATTTGTGGATTCAGATAGGTATCGGCGGCCTTTAATGTGGGGGGTGAAGGTGCTGCCTTGGGATGCTACTGAATGAACTCCAATCTGGCCTCCCTGCAGCCCCGTAAGTTCCCTTGATATGAATAGACCAAGACTAGAACCTCCGTATTGAGCGTACGTCTTGGGTGATGCCTGAGAAAAGCGAAGAAAGAGCAGCTTCATCTCCTTAGTGGTAAGGCCTCATCCGGTATCGCTTACGTCAAACTGCAGGGAGACCTCTTTCCCGGTTCCCTATTCCCCAGAAGGTTGTTCGGTGCGAGATTCTCGGCGACGGATGTATGACACTTTGCCAGGTCCAGACGACAGTTGTTTGAGTGATGCACCAAGCAGAATGGTTATGTGGCGCTTGCGTGAATCCCTCGTGAATTTGATGGCATTTGTGAAGAGATTAATAAGGACTTGGAGAAGACGTGCTGGATCAAGGAGGACGTAGTCGATCGCACGGTTATGATAAGATTGATAGATAGAAAACGAAGTTTCGACTCTAGCGTCGCGGAGATATGCCTCATACATCTGCAGAGCATTTTTGTCAGTGCAACTGGTTGAACTGGGTCAGGGGAGATCAATAAGAGGTTCGAATTGAACTTGGAAAAAGTGAGAATGTCGTCGACAATCCTCTTCTGATGCTGAGGACAAAGGACTATGGTTTGTGTAGCATCAACAACTGCAGCTCGGGCATGATCCGAGATGAATGATTGGTTTGAAAGAGCAATGCTCTCAATTTTATCGGCGTCAAAGCAGTGCGCTGGCAATTGCTTCATTCTTTTATGATGCGTTATATCCGTTAAGAAGCCAGTAATCTTTGACGCTTTCCCATGCTCATCGACCTCGGACGTTGCATTTGAGAGAACCCGGCGCCATTCATTAGTCTCTCCATCCTTCCTCGGGCCTGGCAATGTGTTGCGCACACGAAATTCAAGCCTTAGAGACTGGCCCTTCAAGCAGACGGCGAAAGTTCTCATGAACCCTCGGCCGGTCATCTGGGTGTAATAGCACCTTCTACCCATGAGGCTGTTCGCTATCCAAAATGATTCCGCTCGGATAGCCATAGGCATGATTTTTCCGAAGGGGTCCATTTGGCGGGAAAATAGCTATGCCGACGGGAACCATTTCGGTAAGATTAGTGAAGGTGCGTTCTTGCCTCTCTGCATTCTTCGTTCTGCGCTTCAGCTCCCTCTGTTCTTCGGACACGGCTGCCTTTACGATGTGGTCGACTAGGAGCTTGATAAAATTTTTGTAGTCTTCATCGTATGGTCTCTATGGGTTCATCGCTAGGAGTAGAAATCCAACTGCACCAGGGCCGTCCAACCGAACGATAGGACAAAGAGCAGCATTATAGACGCTGTTTAGACCACGACCTGAAATTCGAATTGCTAAGGATTCCGGTAGGGATCCATCACCGATCTGTAGCATAACTGGATCCCCTGTAGCCCATGATCTCTTAAAGTAGGCATACAAGGCCTTAAGTTCTTCTGGTATTACCATTTTAGGTACAGCCAGAGGATGATCAGCTTTGATTCCAACGATACTTTCTAAATCAATGCAGCCTGTAGTCGTTGATTTGTCCGGAGTTTTGGGTTCGGCGTCGTTTATGGCTGAATGCAAAAGCGCAAAGGGGAAGTCCTCTTGGTTTAATTCGAGTATATCAACCACGTGGTTCTAGAACTTGGTGAGATCTTGAGCTGCGTCCATTTTCTCAACCATGTTTGAAGTTTCTAGCTTCCTTTGGCCAACACCCGTTGGGTTGTCTCTGTGATCTTTAATCACGCCAGCCGCGGAGCCATCTTTGGCCAGCGCTGGAAGCAAAGTGTAAGACCAGTAGGCTTCTTCCGGACGGAGTCCATTGCGCGATATTGGGAGGTAATGGTCCTCAACAGTTGCTGCTTTTCCCGTCTCAATTTGTGGTTTTTATATTGCGATGTAATTGTTCCCAGCCCATAGCAAAACCGATGACTCTAGGTAGACCGAGTGTGCTTGGATGCTTCTCTCTCATGAGTGCTGCGCATGGTCCATTGTAAATGATTGTAAATTCCGAGCCCCAAAGAAGAACTCTCGGAGTCGGGCGGTTCATTATCATGAATACATGAGAACAGAGCTCATCTCCCCGGTTTCCCATAGGCCCTAGAGCGGTTTGTGACCAATTGAAGCTTTGAAAGAATCTGGTATAATCAGGAAGGTCTGAAATGACATGTCCAGTTCAGTCTAGTGAAGGGTACACCACTTCCTCTCCCGGTTCTGTACGCGACTCTGGTGATGGGAGGTGTGTAGAAGTATTCTGCTTGTATAACTCGTCATTGCGTGCTCGTAAGGATGATACGGGCTGATCTGTGGAAAGTTGTTGGGCTTCCGCGGTCGTGTTGCGCTGCAGCTGCTTGGAATGGTGTTATTCGAAAAGCCGAGGGTGTAGGGATCGCGGCGAAGAAGCCCCCATCCTTGCCGGAGTATTATCCTGGTCCATTTTACCCCTTGGTAGCACACGTTAGAAGCTTCAGAGCCACGCAAAGTCCAAGTAGATGGATTGGTGGCCCACTCTAAAAGAGCATCTTATTCCACAACCTGATGGCCGAATGCTGCATTGCTGTATACTAAAGGAAGCCTGGCGACCTTCGAGGCGTTGATGTATTCAATGACAACAGTCGATCTTTCATCGTAGTTGAGGTAATCGGTTAGAAGTCTGAGGCTGTCCACCGTAACTGGTGTTCCAGTGTGCATACTTGGTGGGCCTTGGATGATAGTTAACGGGGAAGCAAGACTCGAGGCATCAAATCGTGTGGCGGAAGATATGGAGGCATCCAAAGGGGATTATAAACGAGGGTGAGGGCGTAGGTATGGTGTCAGCGCGGGTTTGTTGTTAGATTGAATGTGACAGCGACTTCGCGACGACCAGCTTCGAAGGCGATACATGTAGCTCAGGCCGAGGGCTCCAGGTTTCATAGAAAAACCAGAGTTAAATCAAGGATCAAGTTGAAGTGAAGGAGATAATTATTTGAGCCTCGATGATCGACCCAAGTGCTGGCGAAAGGGGTGGAGTGGGATGGAAAGCAAGAGGGATCAAACGGTTGGTGGGACTGCAAATCAAGCGGGTGTGGCCGTTTTCCTCGTGCCTGCTTGACATGGCACTTGCGGCCAGCTGCAGGCCACTAGCAGCTCGCTTTGCAGCCCAGCCAACTAGCTGCCCCGGCGATACCCTGCGCAGCTCCCTCAGGCTTCCCCGATTATATTCACGTCTTTGGATCGGTTGCAGCTTAGGGAGAGACGGATGGACCTGGGGGTGACCCTGCAGATTCCCAATTGTCATGGCACTTTCGAATTAAATAATGGGAAATACTGACGCCAAAAGGCGCCACTGGCTTGCCCATCAGGCCACAAATTGACCATGGCTGTATCAAATGGCACCACCAACGCCAGTCTCCCTGTTCCCATTGCTACCATGCAAAAGTCGTGTGTTAGAGGCCTGGTTAGAATACTTGCGACTGTGCCCGCCGGTGGATATATCCACAATTCGGTTTCAGATACGTCGGAGTGTTCGGAGCACACAGTCACTCCTGAAAGACGGTCACTCTGAACCTACAATGTGAAGTGCGGCACCGCTCCTTAGTTGCTCCGGGAATAATACATGCTAACCCAGCCATCTTATCTCCGGCTTGAGGGTTTGATACCATCTGAAAGAGACGCTGCGCTTGCTTTGTCACGAAATTTCAGAGTGGCCAAACCATAAGAGCTGATGTCCATGCAGTCAATGCACTGCATCGGACTTCCCCAACCGATGCCCAGACTGGCAATGCCGCAAATCGAAGATGATGGAAAATAAGGGCATAAATTCTGGGCGATGTTGAGGTGGCCGCGTTTGGAGTTGCTAATACGGGGAAGTCTGGTGGTGGTGCCGAGGGGGGCTGCAGGGCGAGCAGTGACAGGGCGGCGCGATGGATGGGTGTGATGGACAGGTGTGGAAAGACTGGTTCTCGACGATGGAACGAGCGAGCGGGCTCCACAGCTGCATGGGCGGTTGTATCATCCCCGCAGTGTTGATCAAGCCCTGACGCGAAGGATCTCGTTATTGGGCAGACCACGCAGGAACACTTGAGGGCTCTTCCGCTAGCTGCACAGCACGACGATGGGCATGCTGGTGGCGTCTGGGGGGGCATGTTTGTGATTTTGACAGGTCCAGGGCGAAACCTCACCAATTCGGCGGCGGGGTCAACCCCCTCCCGCATTCCCCGTTCTCAACCTGCAACCTCAAGATGGGATACGCAGACTCCGTCAGAGTACAGTTGCCTCTCATTCATCAAACGGGCATTTTGTGACACCTTTGTCGCAGCTGGCCCGCCCCCCGCTTTCAAAGGTCGGGAAGCCCAAGCCTTTTTTGACAGCTCACATCTATCAAACTGCACAACTATGTCTGTATACTAACCTCAACCATGTAAAGATACTTTCATCAGCATCCAATCTAGGATCCGCGCAAGGAGTTTTCTACCTTTTCCATATTTGAGTTCCCAACACTCTTTACCTCCTTTTGAAGTACTCCACTCTCTGCTGTCGAAACCTTAACTATACCGCTTCTCCAGCCTCTTTCTGCATGTTTCCGATTTTGATATCATCCCCTTGACGCTTCCGGTGGTAGACGCTACAAATCCTTGACGAATCAAAGTTAGAAGGAAGGACTTGTTTGATCATAGACGGAAATGATCTATCACATCCTGAACAAGCCTATACTCTTAGCACAATGCCCAGAAGATCAATACGACAAGCCTTAATCTTTGAAAAACCCCACTCACTCTTTCAACTTCCAACTACAAACACGTCACCATGACTTATTTTCCATTACCGCCGCAGCCTCCTCCTTCTCCGGTGTGTGCTTCCAGCGAACCGCGCACGCCAATTGCCCTTGAATCCATTTCCGATCGTTTCAACTCTGGCTCTCGCCATTTTAATCCAGAGCTGGTCATAGGTCTCAGAGACGGCTTCGACAAGAGCGACTCGGAGACTTTATTTTCGCTTAGTCCAGAGGGCCGGACTGATCCAAACTGCTTTTCAAAAAATAGTCTCCTACGTAGTTCAAATCATGTTGCATTCTCAACTCACGAGATCGATTATACGCCAGAAAATACTACCGATGGCAACATTGCACCCTCCACGGTATGTTATCGCATACCACCATCTTCACACCGAATTTGATGCGTCTATCAATCGCTTGCGGGACAAAGACGCATTTCGCTTCACCTCCTCCCAGCGTCTCCGCTCAACCACTAAAAAGCCGTCCCCACTCTCCCCTCTCCGCACGCATACAAAAGCGGCAGCGAGAGAAAAAGAGGAAAAAATAGCTAACATATCGCCATTTCTAGGAGGAAACCAGAGATCCCATCCAGCCATCCACGCCCAATCGCCTAGCCATCCAGGAGCTCCTGAACTCCGCAATCCCCCCCAACGATGATGTACCTCACGGTGCGGCCCACGAAGACGTCGTTCCTTCGGGATCTAGTCACTCCGAAGATGAGACTAGCGCCCAAGATGCGAAGGAACGAGAAGCCAGCCGTCTGGAAGAAGGATGGGTGGAGGTGAGGACGCTGATGCCGAATTGGTTCTCCTCAAGCGTAGATAGCGAGTGGGTGAAGGTGCCAAGGCGGCTGCCGCAGCCCGAGAAGATTCTGGTGATGATGGTGCAACGGGTTGAAGCCAAGGACGATTACGGAGGTGTCGGTGGCGGAGGATACTGTCTCTCGGCGTGAGAGGCTGGAACAACGTGTCGGGCGTGTTATCGGGGGTCTCGGTTTGTTTTGGTATGGGTTGGCTGAGGCTGAGCCTTTCGTTGGGTTTCAGCTGTCCTTCTCGGCTTGTACGCTTTTGCGGTATTTTGCTTTTCGCGGGTTCGGCCGTGCTATAACGCCTCTGGGACACAGTCGCTTCATCAGCGCAAGGTGGCATTGTCATTGAATAATATTCTGCTGCAAAGCATTTAGGTAGATTTGGGTATTTCGAAACGAGTTTAATTGGAGTATGCTTCACGCATGTTTGTTTTTAGAAGCTTCATAATGGGTTTGGTGTGAAGTTTTCATATCAATCAAGGAGGGTTCTTTGAACTCCCCTTTATAGAGATCTGGAGCTTTACGAGGATTCCCAGAGCTTCTAAATTTGGTTTCTATTAGGAAGTTTATCGTGAACTTCGTGCGCAGACTACTTGACTTCCTGGTATATTAGTGCTACCTGTTAGTAGAGCTGAAAATTTCCTATATTTGATACTAATACGATTTTGTTGGAGATGTGAAATTAATGACTTGCTGTAAAAGTCTTATCCCTACTATGTTATAGCAAACTGCTGGATATTATCCAGTCATTCTCTGCACGAGAAATATAGTCTTTCATTATATGCTTTGATAAGTTCACATGTGGCGCTAATTTATCACAAAGCAACCACGCCAATCTAGTTACGCATATGATTGTTGTTGCTAGAATATGGGGCTACTCACTAACTCCCATATGTTGGGACGAAGCAGGAGGACACCACGGCACCAAGATGTTATTAATGTGTACAAGGATCTTACGATGAAATTAACAGAGTCACTCTCTGCCAGTGAAAAGATTTTGAATATATCTTGAACCCGTTTTAAAATATGAATAATTCGACGGGCTTTCTTAGCGTGTAAAGTTGTACGAGCCACTATATGTCTGCCATTCAAGAACCCTGATTATCCCTAATTTCGCCTCATGCATCCCTCGGCTCAAAAATACACCAACACTCACCGGGCTGCGCCGTCACCTGGTCCTTTAAGTTGCGCATCAACGAATCGGGGTCATGGTCAGGTGCGAAGCTGACTTTGTATCGCTTCAGTATAATGGCCGTCGCCAGACGTAGCTCAACAAGAGCGAGGTTCTTGCCGACGCACTGGCGGTTGCCTATTTAAGTGGAAAAGAGTCAGATTGGGGCATGTAAGCTAGGGAAACCCTCAGAGCAGTTAAGGAGGCAAGCCATACCGACGGTGAAGGGGCTAAAAGCACGCTTGTCGTGGATTAGCTCCGGGCGGGAGTACCAACGTTCAGGAATGAACTCGTTTGGTTGTTCGAAAGCGGCGGGAACTTTGGAAGTTGCCTGTTAGCACATTGTACAATCTAGGGGCTTAGGAGATCCCCGGATGATGACAATAACTTACGGCGGGAGATCACGTATTTCGGAGCGGTGACTTTGGTGCCGCCTGGGATCCAGATGTCATCGACCCACAGCCCCTCAGGACCAGTGATGCGGCCGCCACCCGTCATTTGCGGTGGCACTAAGCGCAGAGTTTCGCTGATGACGCCGTTGAGATGGGGTAGTAGTGCGAGACCGTTGGCGTCGGTTTCGTCGACATTGCGCAGTTCGGAGAGTATTTTCTCGGCATGTTCGGGGTACTTGGCTAAGAAGTACCATGTGCTGATCAGGGTTGCTCGTGTCGTGTCGCTAGTTTGAAGGATACTCTCAGCACCAGAATATGAGGGGGTGAGGTTTAGCTGGGTTAAGTTCAAACGAAAGAATGCCGCGTGAAGACATACCTGCCAGCCACAATAACTGAGATCGTGTTTCCACTCAAGAGATTTTTACGACTCTGCAAGCTCCGCTCAGAGCTTAACTGATGGAACTCGTTGATGAACCATGATGCCATATCGAGTTTATCAACGCTCGACTGGAACTCCAAGATCAGTGATGCCTGCCAGTCACCAGCTGACAGTCGAAAATGCTTACCTTCATCCGCTTTTCCATGCGCTCATCGCAGAACGAGACCATATCCATCCAATCCTTTACCTTACCCAAGAAGGGAACGAAGGAAAAGGCCGCGCGGACCAACTAGATGGTATCGTTAAGCGGCGCCAGCAGCGCAAGTGCCCGTTGCTGTCGTTCGACCACAGGGTTCCACTTGCTCGACTTCATCATGCCGAAATCCTCACTGAATGCGAATTCACCCATAGCATCGAAAGAAAACCAGGACATGACATCGTTGACCTTCACCGGTTTCGATGCATATTTCGCAATACACTGCACGAGCGCCTCTACTAGGTTTAGAAGTCGCGGCGTATATTCGTTGAGAGCTGGTAGAAAATGAGCATTTTCAATCCTTATGTTGAGATATTGAGAAAGGAATACAGCTTACACTTGGTCGAGATGGCGTAACTCCATACCTGACGTCGATCTTTATGGTCATCTTCATCGCGGGTGAAGATGGTTGAAGTTCGCGGCTGCAAGACGTCATACCAGGCGTCTTTTATGTTTTTGTTCTTTGCACCATCGAGTAGCTCAACGGCAGCGGGGTGGAAGATGGTAATCTCATTGGGGCCTGGAGTTTATTATTAGCTCCTACTATGCTTATTTTTTCAGCGTCAAATCGCCTTCATGTCTATTCAGGAACCAGGAGGGATAATAGCTTTTGCGCAAAGCTTTGGGATACCTAGATGGGTGCTTTAATCATGGCATGACTCAACTCACCTGTCCTCACGAGCTTCCCATACTTCTCATGCAGTTTCTGCATGACCAAGTAGTTAGTCGAACTTCGGGCGGCGAAGACATGCCAAAACTTCGTGACAGCCGCGAGTTTCGGTCCCGGGAACCGTCTGAGGCGGTGGAAAAAGAGTCGGTATATTGTTATGCTCGAAAACAAAGATCCAAGATAGCACGCGAACGTTGACGCACATACGCGGAGGTGATCCACTGGGTTATGAGATACATTCGGTATAAGGGACCAGACAACGCATGCAAGAGCAATGTGTCCGAAAACAATCTTTGGCACGTACAAGTGCCACTCGCCGCGAATGAATAGGCCATAATGTGCAGCGACACCAGAAATGGCAGAAGCAGCCAACCAAGGGACGTAGGTCAATATCATGGTGGAAGTGACTGACAGAAACCGATCAGTGATGATGATATGGAAGAAGAAGAAGAAAAAATTGAATCGCTTAGATAGGAGGGATGACGCGACCCGTCCGAGAATTAACAAGTGGTTACACTTGCATTGAATGCTTATAGACTATTATAGGAAAAGTACACAGATGCAGGACACGGCGTCACGGAAACGAGAAACGCATCACGGCTGTGTCCTCGGCGGGCTCTGGGTTAGGAGTTATTTTCGGGTCCGTGGGGCTTGCGATACCTAGGCATCTGGTGGTAGTTGGAAGTAGAAGGGCTGTATGTTCGCGTGGCTAATATAATACAATACTCTGCTACGGATGTGGAGCAAGGATTGAAACGGACCAGGGATCTGGTCGGGGTAAGGCAGGCTGTCTATACGCCGGAGTCTGGATGTCTCAACGCAGGTATCGATGGCTATGTAGAGTCCGAAGTTTGGCCTCGGCACAATGGCGCACATCTTGGACTTCAGACTATCAGTGTGAACTTACATGGATCTCTTCCATGGCACCTTTCATGAGATGCAGAGCCTCCGGATTTCAATATACTTGTACAGCATGCTGGCCATTCGGGAAGGAAGGTGAATTATTTGATTTTTCCTAATTAGTGAAGATTCTAGACTTTCCCTAGCAAACAAATTGTGTGGCATGGCTTCGGTGACCGTCGGAGTTGAAGAGACTGAGGCTTACCCGAACGCACAAATCCGTGAGATTCCTTGTTCAGATAATTAGTGTGAACCTATACTTCTTTGGTTCAGAACCACACCCAAAGAAGGTAACGGACACGTGTGATCAACCGCTGACTTTCAATCGCCCAGGCGTAATATAATGGCAGGTGGCTATTTTTAAAAGTTTGTATTACTAAGTTATCTAACTCGCTTATCCGCCCAACCGGCTACAAGTACATACATCTCGTTTGTATCAACATGAAGCTTACGAACAATTTTACAAATCACGTTCTACATAGCCTACCGTCTTGTTGCTGAGCCCATCGGTCGCTGCCAACTGCGGTAAGAGCGTAGAACCTGTCTTCGGGGTCGTATTTCGCTTTGATTGCATTCAACTTGTCGTAATGGCTGCCGTAAAACACCGATTTGAAGTCGGGTTGCCGGAAGTCTGCTTCGTTGAGGTACGCGCCTCCGTTTGGTGTGAGCTTCTCGAGCTGAGGCAGCAGATCGTTTGTCATCTCCAGAGCGTATTGCACATTGGCATTCCAATCGGTGTGGCTGTAAGGCGTGCCGAGAACGGCGTCGAAGAGTGATTCCCGCCAGTAGGGATTTGCGGCTACTACATCAGGAGACGGCACACTATGATTCACGTTGAAAGCAACACCGGAGAAGAGAGTACCGCCATCGACGAGGCTCCGCAGCGCTGATATAAGCGCGGTATTGTTTTTCTCAACGAGCGAGCGGGGGATCAGTCGACCGCCGACTTGATTCTCCGAGACGTTCCAAGGCGTGTTCATCGCTTTGTAGCTCTGCAGGTATGTCGGGAACTCCTGCGAGTAGTATTCGTATTGAATTTGGTACTCGTTTAGCTTGTCAATAGTGGGTTTCCAAAGAGCATCTAGGCTCGCCTTGGACAGTCCGGGAGCTGTGGCAGGCATCAATGCGAAATATGTAGGTGTGACCAGCCAAATTACAGCAACGCCCGCATCGACCATTGCGGGTAGGGACTCCTGGAAAGTAGCAACCGTGTCGTAGAATTGATCTGCGTTGGAGCCGTTGTTCAAGAAAGTCATGTTAGCCGCCGCGACGGTTACTGCTGGGTATGCTTTGGCAGTCAACGACAACACGGCGCCGTAGGTCCCTCCACCACCTCCGCACAGCGCCCAGTATAAGTCTGAGTACTGCCTAGGCGTTGCGGTCACTAGCTGCCCTGTACCTGTCACTACTTCCCACTCAAGCACTTGGTCAGCTCCCAGGCCGAACTTAGAAGCGAGTGGACCGTGGCCACCACCTTGGGTGTATCCACCGACTAGACCCACGGTTGGGCAGTTCCCGCCGACAACCAGGACATCTTTCGTGTCCGCAAATTCGTAGGCCTCGTGGACGGCAACGCCCGCACCCATCTTCATTGCCTTGCCCGTATAGTAGGAGCTGTGGTAGTCGATGACCTCCATTGCTTTGATGTTATGAGTCCAGATGGCGACGGCGCCAGCACCTGTCGACTTGCCGTTGTAGTCATGGCCAGTATTCTTAATGACCAGACGGATATTGTACTGTCGGGTGAATGCAATTGTCTTTTGGTAATCAGAGGCGTCAGAGGCATTCACCGAGTAGCTAACGTAGTTGCCAATGGTACAAGGAGCACTATCAGGCAGAAATGGGTTGCAGCTGTTATTGGTGAAGTATTGAGCCATGATTGAGCTGGGTGAGTCGATATGTGTCTCAGGGTAGAACCATATATTCTGTAGAGCACCGCATTTCTGGACATTGTAGGGCGTGAAGCTGTCATGATGGCAGGCAGCGGCAATTGGGATTGTCGCGATCAGCTTTCCTCCCAAGGTACTGTTGAAGGCTTTCCATTGTGCCGGTGTCGGCCAACAGGGATCGCCAGGGAAGCAGCGGCATGACGATGCATACCGTGGCTCGTGTTTGGGGAAAGGTGACGAGGATGAGGTACTGCCGTGCGGTGTTAAGGCATTCGCTGGAGAGAAAAGGAACAACGGGGGCAAAAGAGAGAGGAGTTGAGAGAGGTATGGAGCCATTGGCGCAGTGATGGAAAAGAGTGTCTGCTTGGGTGTAACGGTGAGGCCTGCGAGAATAGCTTGTACCAGGTAAATAGAAAAAGTCCGTCATCCAACCCATGGGTAACGCCAGATGACGCATGGCCGGGATAGAAAAGGGCGTCCGAGTGGTGAGATCATTCTGCAAGGTACCGCCACCAAGCTGCGGAAGGTTTACTATACAAGCACTATTTGTTCCACAAACGTACTTAACCCCACCACGGCTACATGTTGACTAACACTGACTATAACTATGCGTTAGCAGTTTTCAAATATTGTTTTTCAGTGAAACGTGGCATTGTTCATGGTTGCTTCTTGCTTATAGGCTAGTCCTCAAACCCAATTTCTCGTCCTCGGAGCGGGTCGATCGAGCTTGCCAGCCGGTTTTCCTAACATTTGTAATTATGCTATTGTGAAGGGCCTCAGACCTTTCAACAGATTTGGAGTACAATGCACGCGGACGCCTTTCCTCGCCAAAATATACCAAAATACACCTTTATATACCACCTATAACTTAATAATTATGCTAGCCATTTATATAAAAAGAATATAAAGAGAAATATATTAATTAAACTTTGTAGGACGTGCGTTAGACGATAATATAAGGTATTTTAAAAGAGCCTTACGCAAATTTGTGCTTGTTAAAAGAGTCTTCCATATAAAGCTTTCTGAAAATTTCTAAGTGCATATTTAAAATGGTTTTGTTGTGGCAGCGACTGGGTGGATTGCACCTCGAATGTACAGTCGCTTCAGAAAAGGACGGGTTTATGTTAGAAACCATGATCTAGTACAGAAATTTACCAAATCCTCACCTGTTTGAACTACTTTTCTGTACCCGCGCATGCTACTACCCATCCTCCATACCAACATATCGCCGTCGCCTATTTTTTGAAGCTATTTAAAGCCTATATTTTTTCCTATTGCAGTTAGCGCCATGGTATACAGGAGGAAAGCCAAAGCACCTAAGAATACTATAAAGAATACTTCTAAAGCGCCTTAAGAAGTAGACCTTACCGCTGAACCTGTACCGCCTGTATTAATACCTCCTACTGCTGTAGAATAGTCTAAAGGCCCTTAAACCTTTCTTTTGAATCTAGCCGTGTATGCTGATAGCATAACGCTATTTACTAACGTTCTACCTATCTCGTTCGGAGTCTTCAAATTCTAGGAGTTTGTTGCTGAAAATATATATTAAGCCAGTGAATATTACGGCCTTTGTTCCTTCTAGCTTAATTAATTAACTGCTGTTATTTTATTATCGAGTTTAAAGGATCCTACAATACCTAAAGAAGTCAACGATGCAGATAAATGGCGTGAAGTAGAGGGAATAATAGAGACAGAATTAAAGTACGTGAGGAAGGCTTTTTGGGTTAATCTTATAGTTAAATATAAGACCGCTGCTGCACCTGTTAACGCGTTTACTGAAGCCAGAGGTGCTGAATTCACTGCGGCTGTTGATGTGGCTGTTAATGCACGGCTTTAAGCGGCAGGTCTTCCAACCAAAGCAGCGGCTGATGAGGAAGTAGAGTCCTCTAGTAAGGATCACGAAGGTATAGTGGAGGAAGTTATTGGTAAAAAGAAGAAATTAACTACCACTAAAATGCAGAAAGAGGCTGCTGAATGACGTAATTGTGATGAAGCTGAAGGCAAGCATCTATACGCGCTATTTAAACGCTATCGCTGCCTTTAATAGCACTGTAAGAACAAAAAGCACGGCGTTATACACTGTCTTGAATTTAAATTAAAGCACTACCTATTACAATCTTACCACTGGGCGCGCTGGTTGGAAGCAATTAAATAGAAGAAAGCTATGCTTAATATACTAGATCTATCGCTACTGTTAAAGATTAGGTACAGTGAACATATATAGGATAGGGAGGATAAAAAAGACACAAAGGCATCTTTGGGCAGCTATAAGCACTGTTAAGGTAGCTCTAGCAGCACGAACGAATCAATAAGCTCCCCCCTAAGATGACAGCGGCGACGAGGAGAGGCTTATACTATAGTTATACAATTACCAGCTAATCCTATTCCGCAAGACCAATTAGTGGTAGTAACGGTTTTAATGAACCAGATGCAGCAGCAGAACCAGCAGATGATACAATAGATACAGAATGTTATACAGGCGGCAATACCTCCTTTTATATAACCAACCATCGCTAATGGTTATTTTATAGTGGACCCTATACTAAATACAAGATCTTTATTAGTGCCGTTATTATAGAGCGCTCTATTGGTTCTAGCTTTATCCTCTAAAACGCCTACCTATTACTATCCACCCCTAACTATACCTATAAGCCTACTACCTAGTAGCCCCGCCTGTAGCGATATTGAACAATTAAATAGTAAGCTTGGCGCCTTTACTAAATGGCTATAAAGCCATTACCCAGTTGTTGCCAACGCCTTTACTAAAGCGGAGTTAATTTTAATTGAGGAGGACTATAACTTTAAGTTACTTAAGCACACGCTACTTAATAGTAGTATGGGCCATATAAAGCTGTATAGGATTGGTTTAATATATGGGCTTATTAATCGTATGGTAAACTGCTTGGAAGACTTTAGAGCGGATTGGCGATGTTGTAATGCTGCAGTAGAGGCCTTACTTGACGTCTTAATTAGCAAGCACCCTATATAGATGTATTACAAAAGACCAGACCTTATCCTTTTTATACTACCTCTTAATTCCTGCCTGTGAGAAATGGCCTTTTGCCCTCTTATTAAACCCTTATTGCTCTACCGCGTGGCTTAAAAAGTTACTAAAGTTATTCCATAGTTTAGCTTTAAATTAATAAGCACGCAGCTACTGCTTTAAGTTGTAAAAAGAAGCTTCAATTGGATTAAAATTGGGTGAGTAAGGAGGAAGATATTTAAGCCTAATACCAGTAGTATTATAGAGGCGTTGAACTTCCTAGGTTTAAGTAAGCAATAGTATTAAATACCTATCCTTTATAGACACCACATACCTTATTATGATGGATTGACGTATTATCCATTACTAGAACTGAACGAGGCTGTGGATAAGGCTGTATATGAGTAAGAACCTCGTTCTTTATCCACTTAATAAATATTGGCCCGTTAATAGCGCCCTGGTGTATTAACTAGCTAGGTATATAGCCCTAATAGGTATACGCTGGCAGTAAGCTCCATCTTTTAGATCTCTTTAATTCTGATATTCCTTTAGTAGGCTTATTAATTGGCGCCTATCTATACTTTCTATCTATTGTCTTCTTGTTGCAAGCTGATTTATTGATAAAGATAAACTGATTGCGTCTATAGCCACAGATTTAAATAATCTAGTTGTCCCTTAGGCCTGGATTATGCTGTCGCGCAATTATTCTTATAACCTTTCTACTCCATTTTCTTCGCTTTAATCCAGCCGACAGTGTGCTTTGTGCTACTATTATGTTATATTTGTTATATAGAAACCAGAGCATCTCTTCAAAATAGGCGTCTGGGCTGTATAAGAGGTATTTGAGGAGGCCCTAATTGGCACGCGTTTGTTAGTAAAATTAATATTAATATTACCACTTGACGTTATACATCTAGAGCTTTATCTGTAAGTAGTAGTGGCCTGCCATTCCCCCTAATTGGTGGATTAATCTGGCCGTACCTCCTTAAATTCGCCCTCTAGCGTTGAAGGGTAGATTAAGGAACACGGGTCTTGATTTCTATATGGATATTGTTGTAGTTGAGGTTAATTAGAGCTTGTATAATCGACTTCTGTTTGGTTGACCAGGCGGGCTTGCCCATGGCTTCAAAAAATAGGCGACGGCGATGTGTTGGTATGGAGGATGGGTGGTGGCATGCGCGGGTACAGAAAAGTGGTTTAAACAGGTGAGGATTCGGTAAATTTCTGTACTAGATCATGGTTTCTGACATAAACCCGTCCTTTTCTGAAGCGACTGTAGCACGACACGCTAATGGCGGGGCCTGCTAATCATCTCGGTACTTCCAAAACTGCGTTAGTAGCCACGGGAGGCGCTTCTAAGCCGTCACGTCATATTAATCCAGCTCTTACCGAAGTCCGTTCTAACGCTAGTTTGACGTACGACTACGAGCTGAACCCTTCGCATGTCATTGCTGTGAGTTGGTTGGTAAGGTGGCCGATTGGCTCATCTACGTTCAGACTCCGAAGCTCACCCCGTCTATAAAACCAGAGTACAGTAAGAGCGGCCTTCTAATTCGAGAAGGGGCGGAGGAGGATAGTTGGCACGATGAAGTTGTTCCGTCGGCATGAATAATATGAAGCCCATTTCCTATACCACCTCTAGCACGTATGCAGCTTCCTAGATATTCAATTCATCATGCCTAGCAAACGCGGATGGGACTTGACAGTATGGATGATCATTTTCACCAGCCTTACGGTCTTGACTATGGTCCTGCGCTTTTGCGCTGCTCGTGTCCAGAGAAGAGGATTGCGCGTCGATGACTATCTCATCGTTGGTGCATTTGTAAGTCTCGAATCATTCAGGATGGAACGCCTGAAAATCATAACTTACACACTCATAGGCTTCTCTCATGGCTTTAGAAGGCACCAGCTGCTGGGGTAAGTACTCTAGAAAAGATAAAATATATTATAATCTCTAACGTTGCTGCTACAACAGCAATTAATAACGGTCTCGGAGCACATACTGACACGTTGACTCCATATTAGGCGTCGGTACAGCTCAAGGTATGTAGGCTCTTTCACCATTCCTAGCTAAGCCTTTTTCAGAACGCAGCTTATAAAATTGTAGCTGCTATTATCGTCGGGTATAACTTGGACATTGGCCACAGTGCTCTGCAAGCTCGCCGTTCTCTGGCTGTACACCCAGATCTTCCCGATACGAAGTTTCAGGCTCACTGTTTATGTCGTGATGGCCATAACGGCTTGTTACGCCCCAACTTTCATCCCGATTTTCTTCACTCACTGCGTGCCCTTGTCTGCCTCCTGGGATCCGGATCCAGTCGTGCAGATGACGAAATGTCGACCTATCTCAAGACAGGAATACGCTTCCGTTGCGATTAATATGGCACTGGACTTAACTGTGGTCGTCCTCCCTATTCCTGTCGTATGGGGTCTGCAAATTCCAACCAGAAAGAAGATCTTCGTGAGCTGCATGTTCAGTCTCGGTTTGATGTATGTGCCCTACCTGAACGGTTTTTGCGCAATTCAACTAACTCTGTCTGCCTTAGCATCGTGTGTGTGATGGCCTGGCGGATCCAATCTACAGTGGCATCAACCACGGATCCGGACTGGAACTACACTTTGTATATTACTGCACTCCAGAGCCATCTGGAACTTTGGCTTGGCATCATCGCCGCCAATCTCCCGACACTGGCTCCCCTATTTAACAAGTTTATTAAGCCTGCCATAAAAAGTTACTTGGGCTCGCGAGGCTCCAAGCAGCCTTCAGCAGGTGTTAAACGCGTCAGAACTTTCGGTAGCGGAGACCCAACAAAACGGGATAAGTTCAATCGCCTCGATGATGATTCTCTGGATTACCCCGGAGAGCCAATCGAGAGACAGAATTTCAGTAAAGTTGAAACCTGTGCACCACTGAGCCGGTGCGCCAGCCCCTTTGCCATTTCGATGCGGCGCGATTTTGAAGTTGGCGTTGAAGTGTTCGACCGACCACAAAAAGAGGCGATACAAGCACACAGCCCGGTGTGATGACACAGCGTTTGTCCGTGGCTGATGTGACGAGTGAGGGGTACTTGATGAGCAGGCTCATGCAAGATCGAACGGCTCCGCCTTCCTTGCCTAGCTGATTTCGTTTGCGTACAAAATTTCGTATCTAGAATAGCAGTCTGCACGGCCTCGATTTGCATTGGTAGCCGCTTGAGAACGCTCGAGCTTTCCTTATATTATACCCAATTACGCAGAAATTATGATAGGATTTTCGTTTCTTATATGTTCCCCACATAATTGGCTGAAGTAGCTGAAAAGACAGCCGAAATGGGGGCCCGATTGGCTTGAGATCTGTCGATCTGAATCGGATTTATTTATTACCGTCTTACCCTTGACTCGGTCACCGACTCGGTGACCGACCTGCCAATACGTCTAGTGTTCCGCGACGACGGGGATGAATGGTAGCTGAGCCTCAAGCCGTGCAAGTCCGTGGCAGGGATTAAAGTCCGCCGCTTAACCTAAATCGGCTTGGAAACGGTGTTAGCTACGCCTTTCCCGGGGTCTCCACAGTTTTTTACTTTCAGTATCGTAAGATCTGCGGCGAGGACAAACCCCACATTCACTCTTGTTACCCTGCGCATTTATTATTATCCATAGCCCACCTCGCTCCTCGCTTTTCTCTATCTTCCTTCCTCCCTCAGCCTCTTTCATACCCAGCTTCATTCCCACTTCTCTCACTCCCTCTAACACCCCCAAGCCTTGAAACCTCACTTTTTACTTCCGATTGACAATATGAATCCTCCATTCCCGTCACCAACACCAACTTGGCACAACGACATCTATCCCGCCATTGACCCCACTAACCCTAACCTTAGCCATGCTGGCCAAACCATCATTGTCACCGGCGCTGTAAGTCTACTATCTATGCTAGAAGATTCTCAATTCAAGTCTCGAGCGTGTTCTGACAGTGCCGGAAATAGGGCAGTGGCATTGGCCGCGAGACAGCCATTGCATTTGCTGCTTCGGGAGCCAAGCATGTCGTTCTTGTAGGCCGAACAGAATCAACGCTCCTCGAGACCCAGAAGTTGATCCCGAGTGGCACCACAACATGCTCTGTTTTCGCAGGCTCTGTGACTGACGAGGAAGCTATGGAGAAGATTGCTAAGGCTGTCGGAACCTGGGACGTGTTAGTCCTCAATGCCGGCTACATCTCTGCCCCGGCTCCAATCTCCAAAGCTCCTCTCGACGACTACTGGAAGAACTACGAGGTTCGTTTCATGCTATAGAATTGACTTGGTAGCAATCGCTGATTCATACAGACAAATGTTAAATCAATCGTCATCCTGGCCAGAGCCTTCTTCCCTACGGCCAACCCCACGCGTGCGGCCGTATTGGCTGTTACTGCCGGTGCAATTGCCCTCCCGACCAAACAAGTCATCGGCCTCTCAGGGTACTTGTGCTCCAAGCTAGCTCAAATCAAGACCCTTGAATTCCTCGCAGCCGAAAACCCCAACATGTTCTTCTCCAGCATCCACCCAGGAATGATTGAGACCGAGATCTTCCTGAAGTCGGGTGCAACACCCGACATGCTGCCCATGGATACAGGTTAGTATATATCTTGCAAGTGAACAGTCAACCAGCTGAGTGGAATGCTAATTCGTCTTTGTAGCCAAGCTCCCAGCTCATTTCATGGTGTGGGCGTCGCAGCCCGAGGCACAATTCTTGAACGGAAGGTTCGTGTGGGCAAATTGGGATGTTGAGGAACTCAAGGCCAAGGCGCAGGAGATCGAGCCGACTAACCAGATGATGATCGGCTATGAAGGATGGCCGTTCCCACATATGTGATAGCCGAGTGGCTGGGAGGCATGCATGTCATGCACATGATAACGAGATGAGCTGAGCAAAGTAAGCTGTTCAGAGTTGATAATAAGCAAGCTAAGCTGGCTTGGGACCGTGCGCAAAGCCGTGTAAATGCTATACAGTGGTAAAAGCACAAGTGCAAGGTGATTATGTCAACCTGTGCACGGTTTTGCGCATGGCCTTCCAGCTTGCTTGCTTGTTAGGCATGATAATGTTCAAATTAGCCGGGGTTACCTGGATATATAAGATAATCACAATGGCTTCAATTATGGAAATAAAATAGAAACAGAGGTGGTTCTTCCTCTGGTCACAGACTCAAGATTTCTATTTTTTTGCACGCGGAATACGGAATTCTGCAGCCTGCCATTCAGTATCTTCCAATCCCACTAACTGAGAGATTAGATGCTACTTCATCACATTAATGCGGAGGTGGCTATTTGGGCTGAACCTTGTGCAAATCAGGCCCAGGCCGAGGCGATATTCTTAGTAAGTAAGATTATTAAGGCAATTAAGGTGCTTACACTGACGGACAAGCAATGACTGCTAGCTATGGAGCCTATTGGTCCGGAGATGCCGGGTTGGTACGCCTTGCTATAAAATAGAAATATACCACCGAGACACATGTACTATTCGTGGGTGCTGATTCCATTAATTGAAAATAAGTACCCAATCATACAATGTACTTCCCAAAAGATATTCGAAGAACCATGCATAGTTACTACGGAGCCTCAATAGTGACACGGGACACGGCAGACTACCGTGTTGGTTTTATGCAGGATTTATCATGTGTGACGGCAGTGCTCATTGTTGGTGACCCATACGCGGAAATCAATGCCGTCTTCGAAGCCTAAGCCACCTGAACTTCTCATATTGGCAGCCCTAAAGGTGGCGCAGGGGTGTACGACCCAGCTCATGCAAGTCTGCCGCCTCTGTGGGGGGCTATTGACCCTTGCATGTCACTCGCGTACTTTAGTGGCTACACGTAATACTACGGACTCTGTTTTTATAGTCTACGGAATCCGAAAGTGGTCCTACGACAGTGACTTGCCGGGTTTGAAGATTCACTTTATCTATCAAATGATAACTGCTAATTATTCTCCGTCCAGGGTCCACAAACTAGGACTCAAATCATGTCAAGGAATAGGGTAGAGGACAGCCGATTCCATGTCTTCGACTTAGAGCATCATAACCTATCCGCTTCAATTCCCCCACCGACGTCACATAATGGCCATATGTCATGGCTTTCACGCAGAGTATGTGACTTCCTCGCGTGTGCAGACTCTGCAATCAGTCTCACCGCCGCGAAAAATACGAGCAATGGGCAAAGAGCTTGGCTCCACGCCCACTAAAGATACCTGCAGCTTTCCAGAACGGTTTAAGAAGTCTCTCTACAGCCTCTGGCTCTTCACAAAAGACGACACCCCAACCTTCGTCATCCCAAACACCGTCTTCGGCGTCTGCGGTGCCCTCGCTGGCTCCCGCCTCATTACCCACAATGGCACCTTCACCTCAGTGTTGCTCCACCTCCCCTATATCCTCCTCTTCAACTGGTCTAACCTCCTCGTCTTCGACCTCGCGAACCAGCGTCTCCCTGAGTCTGCCCAAGAAGACACGCTCAACAAGCCCTGGCGGCCCGTCCCAAGCGGGCGCATGACGTCCACCCAGGTGCGCAAATGGATGCTCCTCGCAATCCCGCTCGTGCTCGCCTTCAACCACTTCGCCATGCACGTCGGCACCGAGACGGCCCTTCTGTACACGCTGACGTGGCTGTACAACGACCTCAAGGGCGGCGACGAGGGCTGGTTCCTGCGCAACGCCATCATCGCCGCCGCCTTCGGCCTGTACAACCTCGGGTCGCTGAAAATCGCCGCGGCCACCGGCGCCGCGTCGAACGTCACGGTCGCCGGCTACGCTTGGATCGCAATCATCAGCGGCGTCATCCTGACGACGATGCATGTGCAGGACTTGAAAGACGTCGCGGGCGACAAGGCCCGTGGCCGCAAGACGGCCCCGCTGGTTATGGGGGACCTCCCGGCGCGGTGGACGCTGGCGATTCCTGTGCCGGTGTGGACGGCGTACTGTGCGTGTTTCTGGAGTCTGGGATGGCTGATTGCTGCGCCGGCGGCGGTGTTGGGAGGGTATGTCGCGTGGCGCTGCTTGTGCGTGAAGGGGAAGAAGGCGGATCGGAAGACGTGGCAGTTGTGGTGCTTGTGGACCGCCCTGCTGTATATGATGCCATTGGTGCGGTGAGGTGGTGATGATGATTATGAAGAGGGGAAGTAATTTGGCTTGAGGAAGGGGTAAGTGCGTACTTTTAGCGAAGGGAGGCTGAACAATGTCTTAAGGAGGCGTAAGGAGTCCCGCATGGTTTGGGTTATTAACACACTACATGTTTTGGTTATCAATTTCTGTCGTTATTGGAGCATATGGGCATGCCACTTTTCTGACAGCTGGTCACAACATTCGGGCAATTGTTGTCCTTTTTGATCCTACTCAGAAGAATTCATGTTAGCATAATATAAATAACCTTTGGAATATTCAAAGCTTTCCCTTCATCTTCCTCATTCACCGTAACTTTAGCTGAAGAAGAATGTTTGGTCTGTAAGCAGGCCCTCTCTTATTGTTTCATGCACCACCGACAGAGGCGCGCTCCAAAATGCTATTCATGTGTCTCTCCCATACAAGTTGGGTTCCAGATAAGCCTCTGAATTACTTCAGAACTACGCTTCCAAGGAGCTCATGCGGAATCCTTATAACGGCAGCCTTACCTTCCTTTTATTGGCCCTTTTATATACCTCTAAATAGTCCTTTCAGTTTAATTAAATTGTGCCAGCTGCAGCAATTTTAAGTTGTTAAAGCACCTAGAGTAACGGAATATTTATAAAGTAGTTATCTAAAAATAGGTAGAATTAACGGGCCTAAAGAGGAAGCTACTAGGTAAGGTAGAGGATATACTTAGAGGTCTTTAAGAGGACAATATCTTGGTAATCTATTTAAGAAGAAAGCCTAGAAAAGTAGCCAGGTAAGGCAAATATAAAGCTATAGCAATATCCGAATTAATAAAGACTTATTATTTTAAAGCCTTTAAATACTAGCTTACTAGGCAATTTAATTATAGCTATAGATCGTCTAGTAAACCTTACCATTTGTTACGGCACTGATGTGCGTAACCTGGATAGGGCCTAGTCAGGGGGTTCGCTTACGTCTTGGCTCCATGTATATAGACGTGTTCTTTCCACGACCTTCTTCTGCTCCTCATCTTGATATCCGAGTTCATAGACATTCCAATTGTACAGGCTTGCATACGTTCTTTACGGCGCTTATGCCTCGATTGACTGAGTCGCTGTGACACCATTATCTTATTAAAACTAACTATAGATCTAGGTATAACGTACTTCCTAAATGCCTTACCTAGAGAGGTCGTTTATAAGGTAAGGATATAGATAGGGAGCTCAATAATAAAACAATAGGGTATATTATATAGACAGATAAATCCTTAAGGAAAAAGGAGGAGTCTATATACGAGGTAAGGAAGGGTTTTCCCTAGTTATATATAGTGTGACGGCGCTGGGGCGCGTCACCTAGTCAGGGGTTCGCTTAGGGCTTGGCTTGTGTATTTAGACGTGGCCTCACCACTTCTCTTGCTCCTTACCTTGATATCTTCGTAATACAGCATTCGTTCGCTTCATCTTGGAAGCATTTGTTCAAGTCTTCGTTAAGACATTTGTTCAATGGTTCGAGCCGTCACATATAGCGCATATACCTTATAGGCAAGTCTCCCCTAGGTTGCCCTAGGGTCGCCCGTACTTTACGGCTATATAACTATCTACTTAGGTTTTACCTAACAGTACCCCCACTTTAAAAAGGATTGCCCCTAATCTTTTATATACTTAAGCCTTAGTAAAACCCTATAAAAACCTTAATAAGGAAAAAAAATTAGAGGGGAAAAAGTATCTTAATTTTACGTATAGAGAGATAGGTAGTATATATGCGCGGCGTAAGGATGTTAAGGAACTTCAACCGCTGGTTAAAGTTGTCTAATTAGTTAGATTTACCTTACTAAGACTCCCTATATTTAACTGGGCTAGTAGTAATTTTCCATCCCTAGGATAGAAAATTCTAATTAGTCTATTTAGGGTTTGGCTAAATTTAGTAGACTATTAGAAATATTCCAAAAGTTCGTTTATATAGGTAGGTCGTAGGTTATTTATATATAGCTAGATTTATAGGTAGTAAGGCAGTATACCTATTAAATCTACCACTAACCCTATATTTTAACCTTACGCTATACTGGTATAACGCTATATATACTTTACGAGTAGGTTATAGGCTACTTATATATAGCTAGATTTATAGACAGTAAGGTTATATACTTATTAAATCCACAGCTAACCTATTCTTTAACCTTATATATTATCTATATAATATATATATGGAATAGTATATAAGTTATTAATATAGGCTACTGCCAGCGAGTTACTAGTAGGTCTTTAACCCCAGTTAAATAGACCTATTTTTTAATATAATAGTTTACTAAGCTAGCGTAGAGTAATAAACTAGGTTTAGAAAGAGTGCTTTTTAAATTAAGCTTTATTACTAGCGTACGCTATAACCTTGCCTATAAGTTACCTATAAGTTGCTAGTATAGCTAGGTTGCGTTAGAGTATAGGTTATATAGGATATTAATAAATTACGCTTTACCCTGTATATATACCGCAGTTCTTGTTATAAGTATTACTTATTTTTTAATCCCTTAAGGCGTTCTCTGCTTTACTTTAGTATAAATTATATCTTAGTAGTGGCGCTTACTTTTTGCCTATACTTTACCTATAAGGCTAAGGTGTTCCGCTTATAATACTTATCTAGCACTTATTAATAATTTTTAAGTTCTGCCTTATATTTTTATTTATTATACTTATTTAGCTATCTTAGCCATTTAATAAGGTACTATAGTTATTTAGTACAATTCTAGTAGGTAATAATTACTTCTACTTCCTAGCTGCCTTTTATAAGCTCTTTTACTACTAGGGGTTAAAACCTAGGGCGTAATCTATAAGGCTCTAGTAAGGAGATATAAAAGACTGGGTAGAGCCGTACTATAGTAAGTAGAAGCTCTAGCTTATATACTTACTAACCTACGCGCTATAGGATCTAAAACAGTACTATAAACTTGCTATTAAGCTTCTTATATGGACGTTTTATATAGATATTCTTAGAAGAGAGCAGGACTCGTTTACTAACGGCGAAATGCTTAGCCAGATAGTAACAATTATAGTATTTTACCTAAAGCTATTAGGTATATATTATTAACACTGCCGCTGCCTTATATATAAGGCGTAGGCGTTATAGATATATCTCTATAAGTTTAACATTTATTAACTTATATCCCTCACTACTTTACTAGATGTTTTAAACGCCGTCTAGGATTCTATTTAGGATATTTAGTAGCTAGCCATAGGTAAGCTTAATAGGAGAATACTTTATTATAGTATAGATATTAGAGTTATAGGTAAAAGCTACTTTATTAAGTAGGGAGGCCTAATTAAACTATTTCTAGTTTATAAATATATGTAGGTATACCTTAAGCTTCCAGTTTTAGCGTTCCGTCTAACTATCTATCTATAGGTAAAATATAGTACTAAGCTTACGCTAAACGCGTAGGTGGTAATATATAGTGCTTTAGTACTTGCTTATAAATACGCTATCCCTATTAAAAATAATATTATCTAAAGGCCCTATTTATATAAAGACTCTAAATATGAGTTCTGTAATTTGCGAAGTATTAATTATCTTATATATTAAATAGTAGCGTACTAGCTTTATAAAATGGTATATAAGAATAAGGACGGAGTTATACTCTATACTATTAAGAGTCTTAAACTTAGGGAAATCTATAATAAAGTTAAGTAAATAATATTACTAGGCTCGGGTAGGGGCCTAAAAAGGCTATAGCTTACTATAGGGTTTATAGCAGCGCGATTTATAGCGTTAGTAGGTATTATAATGATTTAGGTATTTATGGAGATCTTTAGTAAGACCGTTTTAAATATACTTCCGCGCGATTACCTTATAGGTATAGTTAAATTAATAGTGGCCACCTATAGGATTATTATAATTCCGTTTAAGGATCTCCTATTATAGTAGTATATAATTTAGCACCTAGACCTTATTATTTTGCTTTAGGAGTCCTTAATTATTAAGGGTATATTTCTTATTACTAGTAGAAATCTATTCCTAAGTTAACTAATTATATATAGAGTGTATAAAGGCGTCCCTTTTTTATACTCTATAAATAAAATTAATTAGTAACTTAGGGGAGTGTTCTATAAACGCCATTTTAGCTAAGATAGCTATTACTACCTCTTACTGTGGTATAAGACTCTGCGTAAAGTCGGTACTAACGAAGTAATATATAATATATAGGTAACTTACTAGGTTATTATAGGGGACCATTACCTAGGCTAAGGGATCTTCTCTGGGGTTAAATACTATTAGACCAGTTAAGAAGGTCTTAGAGAGAATAGTAAAACACCTTAGTCCGCCAGCGCTATATTCGCGAGGGTCGCTTATATACTATATGCATACTACTTACTAGTTTAGTATAATAGCATTAGGGCCGCCCACAAGGCCTATAACCCGCAACTTTTACTATAATATAGGCAGTATAGCATTAAGGACTATCCTCTTACTACTATTTTTAAAGCCTTTAGTATAATCTAGGTGCTAAAATAGTGCGTTAATAGAATTTGCTTTACCTAGCTTATATTTAATCTTAAAATTAAACTTAGCCAGTTTCTTAGCGTATTAGGCCTAGTAAGTAGATAAGCTTTTAGTGGTTATAAAATATCTAAAATTGTTATAATTATAGAGTACGCGCGTTATATACACAGCGTATTTAAGATAGTAGCGCTATATCTTAAAGCATTACAATATAGCGAGTAGTTCTTTATTATATATATTATACTATACTTTTAGGCTAGTAAGCTTTTAACTATAATAAGCAATTAGGTGCTAGTAGAGTTAATCTTTTTACCTAAAAGGCTGTAGAAGTATACCGCTATAGGTATAATTAGAAGTATTAGTAATTACTATTAGGGGTAGATTACGGTTAAAGTAATAAAGTAGCGGAGCCTACATCGGCAAAATATGGTACCCTACCAATGGCCTCAATGGTTGGTGGTTGACGCAATTGGCGCGCAGTTGAGGGCATTTGGCAACTCGACCGACTAGCCCTGCGCGCAACCTGCGCGCAACCTGCCAGTAATCTGCGCATTTGGCAACTACAATTATATTTACCTCTTTTATACTAATAGCATATTTTAAATAAATAAAAGCTACTTTAAGGCTATTTATAAGGC
>Ga0307507_10002131_pt1 | contig 42552 bp, 19 predicted proteins | sample 7_EM_MG_FD_207223 | JGI IMG/M metagenome (GOLD analysis project Ga0307507, IMG submission 207223) | Populus trichocarpa ectomycorrhiza microbial communities from riparian zone in the Pacific Northwest, United States - 7_EM | ecosystem: Host-associated > Plants > Roots > Unclassified | place... | reverse complement strand
AACGATGTCGTGTGAGGATCTATGTACAGGAGACGAGGCAGGTATATATACGTGTTGCTCAGGGGTCAGGCCCGTGCTCATGCATACGCGTAGCCATAACAACGCGTCAGGTCAGTGCCGTGACATAAGCTCTATATAAATAATTAAGCATTTAAATATGACTTTTAACTATATTTTATCTAGAGATAGATAGCTAAACTAAAATTGCGAACGTGATTATAGAACAATACTTATAACTATACTACTCCTACCTATAAAACAACTAGGGAAAATAGCTGCCTTTAGCTAAGTTTACTGCGAATAATATAATAAACGTATTAATAGACGTAATACTATTCTACGCGACCTACAAATAAGACCCTTAACTTAGATTTAAACTATAACCTAATATTAATATAACAGGACCCACAATTAAATAGATCTAGTTAATTAACGCATATAACTTTGCTAATTAAATGAAGTAGTTAACGGAACTATTACAAAGTAAATTAACGTACGCTTAAATGTTATAGGAATGGCATGCAAACAAAGGACGAGCTCCCGCATGGGACTTTAAGGAAGGTGATATGGCCTACCTAAATACACGAAACCTATAACTAGATTAAGGCCGACGCACCTTCCTTGGTAAAAGAATTCCATGAGGACTATCCTTCGCGGCCTGCTCCGGCTAGATGGACACGACATAAAGGCAAATAACTGCCACCTAACATAAAGACACGAAACATAATAGCAGGAAACTCGAAATTAAAAAGAACTTAAACTATATTACGACGCTTATAAGGCAATAACTTATAAATTCTTAACTAAATTAAATTTTTTTAGACCTTTGGCCAAAGGGGGGGTACTATAATAGGACTAGCCTAGTTATAGTAGGAATGTCTTAGTAAAACACTTAATAGATAAGTTCTGACGCTTTAATTAAATTCTGCCAAAATTCTACCAAATTAATTAAATTCCACTAATATAATAGAATTTGGTTGAAACCTATTAAAATCTATATAGGCTTATGCCCATGTGTCTACTGCTAAGACCCCAAATATTTAGTTATAAATTTCCTATATTCCTTTCTCTTCTTTATACAACGTCTTATATTTAGCAAGAGCTATATACCCTTAGATTAGATAGAATTTATATTGTTTCTTTAAATCTTCCCCAAAGCCTCTTCGCGCCCTTACAATAAGTTGCTTGGCTATATATATATTATATATTCGCTAATAACTACTGCTATTGTTGGTCACACAGGGTGACTCACTAATAACGACTACTTGAGTAGGTTATAGTGATGTTGGTTAATAGCTTCATTCTATTGGGATAAGGGAGGGCGAGGAGCTTAAGGCTCCTCGCCATGCTAGTGCCGTGGGACACGTGACCACGCGACCACGCGACCACGCGACCACACGTGATATTATCCCAACACTGGCAATTCTTCTTTTGTGGGTTGCCTGCGTGACTATGCCGTTCTAACCACTTAACTAGTGTAACAAATATCAATCCTCCTTACTTACTATTGCCATTGTAATATAAGTCTCGCTATCCTAAAATCTGCTAAAGAAATGGTGGTTAACTAAGTGGTAAATCTTAAACTATTATAACCTTAAATTGCTATATCTTCTACTCCCTCTTTACCTATCCTTTACGGTACCCTCTACGAGGGCCTCCTCCGCGGTAGCTAGAGCCTCTATGTCTATCCTCGCTGCCACGGCCTCGTCTATACCCACTTCATCCATAGGAGTAATCGGTCCAGTACTGGCCGTTGTTATAACTGTTGTATTCGCCGTAATCGAGCTCCTGCTGAGGGTAGTTATTAAAGTAGAATTGCTGTGCCTTATGTAAGTAAATAGCGGTGCTAATTACAGGTCTTAAGTTATATAATCTTCCAGTAATTTTGCTGTAATAGAAGCTACTAGTATAATTTTTAAGCATAACCAAAAATATACTGTGATATTAAACCTCTGGCAATTCTTTCTTTTAATGTTGAACCTCTGGCAGTCTAATCTTGTTGTAAGCATTCCACTGTCCGTATTACTGATATGGCGGGTAGGGTTGCTTATTGCGTGGTAGTTACGGAGGTTGTTGCGGAGGTTGCTATAGAGGTTGCTATGGAGGTCGTTGCGGTGGTTACTATGGAGACTGCTGCGGAGACTACTGCGGAGACTGCTGCGGAGATTGTTAAGGCGCGGTAGGGGTTAGGGGGAACGTCTCGGCGCTTAAGTGGGACGGGGTTAAGAATCTCTGGTGGGACGGAGCTTAAGGCACGGGTTAAGATACGGCAGCCTGAGGAACTTGAGGTGTTTGATAGCCTAAGGTTGTCTATAGTGTTGCTTGTGGTTATCCGTTGGGATTCCCTTGAGAGTTAAACTTCTTCATAGCGCGTATTTGGTGCTTAATCTTAATCTCTTATAGAGTCTATTTGTGCTCTTCTTTTACATTAATAAATTGCTCCTAAATATTGTCTCTAATAGTACCCCTATCCATAGGTACGAATACTCCATTCTCCCATAGGAAGTTATGGAAGTCTTATACAATATTCTTCTTCGCGAGGGCCTATGTTTCCTTTATCCATCTAACAAAGTCCTCCTTCATGCAATACTATAGCACAGTATCGTTGTATTCGCTGTCTGTATATTGTGCTATACAGTATAGTAAGAATCCGTTCAGGTCCTATTGCTTGGCGTTTGTAGGGTCGATGTCTTTGTCCTATGTCTTTAGGTTAATATCGTTTTCATACTTCTTTGGGTAGGTCAACGCCATAATAGGAGTAGAATTGATGGGGTGTTGTACGTTAAAGGTAGGTAGGATTTTCGGCTTTGTAGGATCTCATAGGTTTGCTGTCAAAAGGTAGGCAATTTAAGGCGTAGTCGACGCGTTTTGGACGTTGACTTAGGACCCTAGGTTTAGTAACACTTCTAACCTAAAGTACTTAACCAAATCTTCGTAAACGCGATTGTTCTACATAATAGACGCAACTTGGTATCTCCTAGTACTCAGTGATACTTCTATTACTGGTTTTCTGTAAGCCTAAGGTAGTATAGTATCGCCGGGAACCCCTGTACGAGACTGTCTCTTCTGTCGATAACCTAGCTGCTCTATGGTTAACTATGTGTTTAACCACTAATTAGTGTTGGTCATATAGGGTGACTTACCAATAACGACTACTCGAGTAGGTTACAGTGATGTTGGTTAATAGCTTTATTCTATTGGGATAAGGGAGGGCGAGGAGCTTAAGGCTCCTCGCCACACTAGTGCCGCGGGACACGTGACCATGCGACCACGCGACCACGCGACTATACGTGATATTATCCTAACAGCTATTATATTTTATCTAAAATTGCCTTTATCTAGGTTATACTAATTAATATATAATCCAATAAAACCGCTGTAACTTAATAATATCTTCCGGTTATCTGGATTTATTAGAGACAAGTTAACAGTAAAGGTTAACTATTACCTTATTACTAACGCAATAAAGGGGGTTTATCTATATAGGGTAGAGCGCATCTTTACTAAAAGTAATCTTTTCCCTTAAATGCTAAGTATACACTATATTAATACTAAGAAGACTAAGTTTTAGCAGTTTAGTGCTATAATAGAAGACGAGGGTACTATCTAGGGTATATATGGCGTCTATAAGAATATCTTCCTTAACTAGCTTAGACTTTAGGCTCCGGATAACCCCCATAGCTCTATATATAACAACTTTACCAATCAGCTCTAGCTTACCCATAGTAACTAGTTTACTGCGTATTATATTAGGTTAGTAAAATAGAAATAGGCCTATATGGGTTGTCCTTTATTATTAGGACTGGCTCCTTAGTATACCTATATAGTTCCATATTAAAATAAATCTATAAAATACTATTATACGCACGCATTTAGCGCCCAGTGACTATTAAGAGGAGGCGTACTACTGTCTAAGATCCAACATTACTCTATAAAATTGTGTACTATTTATACAGGAGAACGCCAAGTACTATTAAATAGTACTAATTATTAAGTAGGGCTTTATAGCGCAAGTATTATTCAAGTCCCCTTTAGATTAAATACTAGGTTAGTATACTCTATATTAAAGGGAGGTTACTTATTTTATAGATAAAGCTATATTAGAGTTTAGGCAAACACGGCTTACTAAGGAGAATATATGGCTAAATATTAGTTATTTACGCAATAAGGTACGGGTTAGGCATATAGGGAAGTATTTTAAACTAGTACGCAATTATTTACGCAGTAAGGTACGGATTAGGCGTATAGGAGAGTATTTTAAACCAGTACGCAATTATTTACATAGTAAGGTACAGATTAGACGCGTAAGAGAGTATTTTAAATTAGTATGCAATTATATATGCTATAAGGTACGGGTTAGGCGCATAGAAGAGTATTTTAAACTAGTACGCAATTATTAAGAGCCGGAGGTATATTGTAAAGATACTAGTTTTTATAGCGGTAGGCGATTAGATAGCAAAGAGAGTATTTTATTTACTAGGGCCCGCCGGGTGCCAAATAGTAGAGAAGACTATTAAGTATTGCAGTTAGACTCTAGTTATGTATAAAGGTATAACCTACCTTAACCAAAAGATTGAGACTTTATGTCTTTAACTAAGCCGGTTCTACTGCCAGATCATTAACAAATTTAGTAGATTTATTAATATTTAGTCGCTGTCATTTCATAGAAGAAGTGGGTGTAGACTTATAGTCACTATTCTTATTATTAGATATTACCCTTTTTAGCTAGAGGCGGCCAGATACATTTTATATATTACCAGCCAGCTTAATATATTATATACAACGTTAACGGGGTCTATTATATACCTACTCCTCTCTATACCTAAATATAACTAGACCAGAGTTATAAGATTACTTATTCTAGCTAAGTTCTATATACTTATTCTCTACCAGCACATTCTTCCTTCCATTAGCTAGGATATAGGCAACTCCCAGTAGTAGGCTAGATAGAGACATTAGGTTAATTATACTAGTTATCCTCATTTCCTTATTATATGTTAACTTAAAGTAGGGTTCTTACTACTAGTTTAAGTATTTAATAACACGTTTTTACGTTTACCTACCATAGCAACGCTCCTATATTTGCCTAGTTAGTAAAAGGTACAGCCTATAGCTAAAATAGGTTACCTTATAGCTATTTCTATAATATCTAGGGCGTATATAGATTAATAACTTAAAAGAATATATACTGGTATAGTATATATTAGACTAATAGTGGTATTAGTAGGAGTATTACCGCTATAGTATTTGCAAATAACTTAAATAGGGGTGCATTTATTATAATCAGCTACTAGTTCTAACTAGTTGTGGTTAAGCTATAACCACAACCTATTAACTTATATTAAGTTAGTAGTTAAGAAAACATTATTATATATTCCAAGATTGTTAAATACAATTTACCATTATACGCGAAACTATTTTATTTTATTAGTATATCCCTTAATAGATACAAATAGATATATAAAAGGTTAAACATTAATCCCAGTAATAAAAGCAGCAGGCTAGTAAGACTTATATCTAAATTTAACAAGGAGGTACCTTATTAAACCACTTTACCCACCTAGGGCGCTAGCTTTTAGATCCTATACCTTATTCCAATCCACCTATACTAGGTTTAACAGCCGTCTCGCACTTAAATCGAAGCTTATCCACTTTATTTATACAGCTTATTAGTATAGATAATTCTAGGGTAAGTATAGGCAGCATATAGGATAGCAATAACACTTCTATGTAATTATATCGCCATATTCTACACCCTTATATAACACTTAGTATTTCTACCACAATATCTAATATTATTCTTCCGCGTTATTAACCCCGTCAGCCTATAGTAAGCCCAACCTATCCCCTACATATATATTATAACAGCAATTAAATTTAGCAGAATAGCAAGAAAAGCGCAAGCATAAATATAAGGATTAAGTATTAGATATTAAGAGCGAGCTAGGGACGGTGTTAACATATATTACCCTAATAAGTTTACTAGAAAGAACAGGTATAAACCTTAGGCTTTATTATCCAATCCCCTTAGGCATTTTAAAAATGCCAGATAAGTTATAAAAATATCTTAGATTATATTATTCTAAGACTTCCTTACCTAATAGTATACTAAGGGGCTCTATTAAGCTGTCTACCTTTATATATAGTAATCTATTAAACCAGTAGGTATTCTAAATAAAGCAGTAGCTTTAAGGCGTATAATTTATACTACAGTTATAGCTGCCTTTGCCTTTTCTATTATAGGTTAAGGCGTAAAGTAAGGGCTCTTTTTTAACTAGGAGAGGTATTTTAGGACAGCTGTTGATTAAATATCGCCTTAGTATTAACCAATTTACTATTTCTACCTGTTCTTATATATATAGAGTATAAGTTATCTAGTAAAGGCAAGGGTGCGGAAATAAAAGGTAAGTAATTATATTATTCCTAGCTAGCAGCGCAGACTATAAATATAAGTTAGTAACACTAGCTTAACTTTAAGTAGTAACCTACTTATTATTCTTTATTCTATTATAAATAAAAACCTATCTATTTCTTATAGAAATATATCCTTAACCGCACTACGCCATTTCTCTTTATTTATAAGCTAAATTCATCCTCTAGCTATCTTATTGCCAACATAGTAGTAAAGCGTTTCACTCTTAGGGTCAAGGTTAATATTCTAGCCTAGTATGTTTATAAATATATTAACGCTTAAATTATTAATATATATATCTAGGGCGTCATTCTTACCAGTCGCTAGCTTTTAGATTAGGATAATTATTAGCTCTTTATTAGCTGCCCGCCGGATTAGTATTAGTATTATTCCATATAACCTTAGTATTCCCTCCTGCCTTATTACCTTTAGTATACTAGCTAGTAGATAATACGCAATAGCAAAGTATAGGAGTACTAGGTTGCCTATTATAATTTACCTAATAGAAGCCATTTTATTTATTTAACATATTATATTATAGCTACAGCGCTAGGCAAGCTGTTTAATATATTTAGTATATAGGTTCTTAGGTAAACCTAAAAACACAGATAAGAATTCGTTGGAGATTTTATTTAATATTTGCCGTATTTATACCTTACTTATAAGGGAGCGTAGTAGCTATCCAAGGAGCCTACACGTTAATATTTTGATTTTAACATTATAGTAGATTATATTATATTATATATTTATAAGCCCTAGATCTCGCTTAAGAGTGTCTTTAGTATTATAGCTTAGGTTTATTATTAGTGCTATAATTCTAAAAGCATTATAGAGGTATAGCAGGAAAGACATCTTAATTACACATCAAGACTAATATATAGAATTGTATAGATAGGTATATTGTTTAGTTATTATATAAAACAATCAGTTAAATATCTTACAAGAAATAAATAAGTGCATTAGCAAACACTTCTCTACCTACTACACTACCTAGACTTATAAGCCTCCTCGTATCCCTTTCACATCTCCTCTATCTATAAGCTTAATTTAGCACCTAAATTTATCAATACTTTTTTATATATATTTTTTATATATATCTATTATATTATACTATATACAATACTATATATATAGCCTTTAGGTTATAGCGCTATAGTTCTATATAGCTATACCATATTCGTTGCATAAAAGGATACGTTAACGCACTACTTAAAAATACCCGCCTTAACCCACTTTATAACCTACTTAGCTTCCAATCTATAAATTAATAGAAAGAACTAATTACCACTATTCTATTTAGTATATAAGATAAACAATAGCTCCAATTAGAGTATAAGGTAAAATTAAATGTTAAAGGTTCTAAGTAAAGAAAATACCATATTCTTTACTAGGATATTATAAATATAATTACCTTTCTAATTGGCTATTAATCCTTTAAAGATGCACTAGCATATATACTAAAAAGACTCTATAATGCCAATAACCACTAAGTCTATAACAAGCTATACAGTAGTAACTAGTAGTAGAAGACATAAGGCAAGCTTCCTAGCGGTGCTATAGTAGTTCCTATACTTATAGCAGTCAATAAAACCCAGCTAATAATGCACTATAGCAACAAATTGGCCTAGCTGGTATATTTTACTATCAGTAACCTTAACCAATAAGTTTAACCCCAATAGACATCCCCTATAAATATTCTTATTAGTTTTATACCAGTTATTAAAGAAAAGGATAATAATATAAAAAGTAAAGCATATTATAAGGCAATGAGAACTATACTTAAACATAAGTCCTGCTTTAGTATTCTAACGCTATATTTTATTAACTAAAATATAATAGCAATTAAGCATCTTATAGAAAGCGGCATAGACCTTTAATATATGGATAATTTTATGCAATGATATTATCTAATTATATATAGAATAATAGCAGACTATAAAAAATAAGTGCTGCTTATAGGTATTAAAAGCCAACAGCACTGCACTATATACTAGGTCCCCCCTTTAAAGCGCAAGAACTTAACCAAAAAATAACACCCACTATGCATCTATTAGAAGACAAAAAGACAGATTAAACGCTAGTAACTAGAAAATATTCTTCTATCCTTAAACAACTGAGTATACCTAGTAGAATATTTTACATAGCACCATTACCTATTTAACATCCATAAGGGCATAATAGTAGATGTTCTATATTAGCTTCTAAAGGGTATTATTATATAACTTATTAAATGGGTACGGAAACTAGTAGGCAATATTATCTAGCCAAAAAAAAGAGAAGAGGGATAAAGACAACCACAATAAATATATCTGTGGAGGCTCAGCTTAATTAGCGTTTTAGATAAATCCTAGCTTTTACAGAACTAAAACAATTTAATAATCTATTATTTTAGTAAAGTTACTTAATAGATAGGTAATAAACAAAAGGCTATAGTTCATTAACTTATTACTATACTAGCCCTACTACTGTTATCTAGGGAACTATATACTATACATTTTATAAAAGCTATATACGACTTTATTATTATAGCCTAGTATCGCATCTATAATAAGGAGACACTATAATATATGCACCACATCCTATATTAAATTAATATGCTTAAAGGCGTATTTTAAAGTTTCCATCTAAAGGCAAAGGATTTTAATATAGGCCATTTTAATATACTAAAATTCCATACCCTTATACATTTTAAGGAAAATATCCGCCTATACTGATGCGCAGATAGGTACTATACTAGCGCAAATAGCAAAGCTGGACACCATTATATTGTTAAGGCGTTTTATAACTTAATAAATAAATAGGATTCACTATCTTAAATCTACTCTTATAATTTAAGATGGGTAGCAGTACTAGTAATAGAAGACAAAATAACTTTTATAAATAGTAATTCTATACTACAGTCTTCCCAGTATCTAGAGGTATAAGTTACTTAACTAATATAACATTTAGCAGTTATAAAGCTTTAGTAGCCTTTAAAAGATATAAATAGAGCAATAGATCTTATCTAGAGGCGTCTTAGGTTAAAGACATAGCTTTATATATCTTATATAGCAAACTGCTATAAAATCCTAGGGTTTCTAAACAGCATTGCGGTATTTATCCAAGAGTATAGGTAAAAACTATAAGGTAAGCGTGCCTAGAACTCCAATATAGACCAGAAAGAGAAGGACCCTTTATAGGTTAAGCGCCTACTTATTAAAATATATCTATCTATCTGCTGTTAGAAACAAGATAGAAAAAATATAACTAATCTTAAGGGCCAAATTAGTAAGGTAGTACATTGTACACTAAATTGGTAATGTTCTAACTAGTAGAGGCATAATTATATATAGGTCTAAGAGTATATAGATAACGGCGACCATATTAAAAAGGGCCGCACGCCGTTAGGTAGAAGACTTATAGGCTAGCTTTAGCTAATTGTTACTATTCTAGATATTAAAAGGTTAGATTAGTATAGTATATATATATAGTATACTAGAGCTATAGTAAAGCTGCTTTAGCCATTAAATTATGGACTGCCGCATCCAATATACGGCATAGTTAAGGTAAAAAGGTGGCCGCACTTAAGCGTAAATACTAGGCAAGTACTTGGAGGTAGTCGCTTTTATTTAATACTATCTATTCTATAAAGCGCGCATATTATTCTAGCTGCTACTTCTTATCTAGATTTATACTATGTTAATAATTATATTAATTAGGACCAATATAATACTCTATACTTAGACAACTTTCTTAAAGAAGGAATTTGCATTATACTATTATATAGAAGCCAAAATAAATAGTAAAAGCAGCTAAGTTAGTATAGAACCTATAATATATAATATAGTAATAAAACTATATAAGATTATATAAAAATATTTTAATCCTAATATATAATATATTATAAGCTAGCATACTATAGGCTAAGAAAATAGTAAAAATTTATTTACGCAGTTGGCATACAACTTTAAAATAATATATTATATTACTGTCGGAATATATGGACAGAAGTTACGTGGTTACGCGTCGTCGACGTGTCGTCGTCGTGTATCTGATTAGTCATCCTTATGATGACTCATCAGCCCCCTACTTAGGCACTGCGATCCTTACGATCCTTTGCTTTCTACACCTATTAAACAACGAACAAATCCAGAGATTAATAGGCCAATTAAGTGCACTTGGGTGATACCGACAATTACCTTAATTACATATCAAGGAATATGCAGTTCGCTTTTAAAGTTATTAAGTTAGTTAACTGCGTATTATTTAACTTTTAAACATATCAAGTTGGTCAATTGCATATTAAAGAATATGCAGTTAGCTTTTAAAGTTGTCAAGTTAGTCAACTGCGTATTATTTGACTTTTAAATGTGTCAAGTTAGTTAATTGCATATTAATTACGCGAAACGCGCTTAATAAACTCAATTAAAAACCTTTCCTGCGAATATTTTCCCAATATATATAACTAGTAATAGCGATATCTAGTTATTCTATACGTAATTAACATAGTGCCTTAGATACTATTCCAACATTTAGTTTAGTCTCTCTATTTATCCATCTATCTATAGGTAATACGCTATTAATATTACTACTCAAACCCCTTATTTAGCTAAGAATACCTCCTAAAATACTACTATAAATCTTAGATCTCTATCTAATATAATCTTTATTAGTGCTCCGTATCTTATAAACACTTCTTTAATATAGATTCTAGCTATATCTTCCACTAATATTTCTTCCGTATATGCTACAAAGTAGCCCTACTTAGTTAACTTATCTACTATTACTAAGATTACGTTATAATCTTGTCCGGTAATAGGATCTTTTAACTTTAGTAACTTTACAATAAAGTCCTATAATATAACCTCCTATAGTCTTTCCGGTATCTTAATAGGTTATAGCCCTCTATATAGGTTATACCTTATTAGTTTTTTTCTCTAATAATCTAGACATTTTTTTAAACCTATCTTGCTAGTCCCTAGATTCCTTAAATAATATACTCCTTTTAAAGTCTTAACACTAAGCCTATAGCTTTATTATATCCCTAAGTTATTTCCTTATAAAAGTCTTCTATAAATTCCTTTGCAATTTCCTTTAGTATATACATAGCCTTTTAATACTTATACTGCTCTAAATCTAGATCCTTACTCTATGCTTCTTGTATCTTTTATAACCATATACCCTCTAGTATTTTATAAGCCTTTCCTTCTCTTATTACTATAATCTTAGAATAATTATACCTAAGTAACCCATCTTTATCCTTGCATAATATTGCCCCTAACAGTTTTTCTTTATTTTATAACTCTGCCCTTCTATTAAGTGCATCTACTCTTACGTTTTTAGTACCCTTGGTATACTAAATTTTAAAATAATATTCTGTAAGTATCTCTGTCCATCTAACCTGCCTTTAGTTTAGTTCCTTTATTACTAGGAATCCTATTAGATTCTTATAGTCCGTTTTAACTATAAATAGTCTCTTTATGCCTTATAAGAATGCTTTCTATTCCTTAAGCGCTGTATCTATACCTAGTAACTCCTTATTCTAAATATTATAGTTTAGTTCTACTAGTGTTATTTTTTTAACTATAGTACGCTACTAGATGCCATTTGTCCTAGTGTCTTTATAGTAAATATACCCCTAATATAAAGTCTAATGCGTCCATTTCTACAACTGTGTCTAACTATGGTTAATAGATCTTAAGGATTAGATCCTAGGTAAACAACTCTTTAAGTTTCTAAAATAACTTCTTTTACTTACTACCTCACGTCTATAGTTCTTCCTTTTTTTATAAGCCTTATAAATAGTTTAATACTCTTTAACTACCATGTTATAAACCTCCTATAGTAGTTATAAAATCCTAGAAATAACCTTAACTATATAACATTTTTTAGTTCCTGCTAACTTACTATAGCCTCTACATTCTTTAGGTCCATACTAATCCTTTCTAGCTTAATAATAAATTCTATAAAATTGGTCTTCCTTATAAAGAACTTATATTTCTTAATTACTACTAGCATTTTTTCCTCTTATAGTCTCTATAAGACCTACTTAATATAGTTCTTATATTCCTACTCGCTTATTAAGTAGATAACAATGTTATTAAGATATACTATAATAAACTTATTAAGATATTTTCCTAATACGCTATTAATTCGTTTTTAAAACGTTGCCGGTGTATTTATAAGTCTAAACTACATAACTAATAGCTTATATAGTCCTTCCTTTAACCTAAAGACTGCCTTTTATTTATCTCCTTCCTTAATTCTAATCTAATAGTACGCCCACCTTAGATCTATCTTTGTAAAGATTTGCGCATTACCTATCCTATTCTAGATTTTGCTAATTAAGGGTAAAGGATACCTATCCTTTCTAATAATGCTATTTAACTGTCTATAGTTAATGCACATTCTAAGTTTTCCATTTTTCTTTAGTATAAATAACACTGAATATCCCACTGATAATTGCAATAGTCTAATATATCCCCTTTATAAGTTCTCTTAGATAAACTCCTTAAGTGCCACTAACTTGGTTTTAGTAAGCTTATAGATTAGAAAGAACTTTAGACTTATTCCTAGTTCCAATTCTATCTTATAGTCCTATACTATATACTCTAACAGCTTTTTACTTTTTAAGTCTTATAGTTTTTTACTATACTTATAGTATCTCTTTAGTATATAACTTAAGCCTCGCTTAGTCTCTTTATATATTGCTCTAACTTAGTACTATATTATCTTAGTCTATTATCGCATCTTATATTATTAAGTATCCCTAATATTAACCTAACCTATAACCTAATTAATCCTTAGATTATATTTCTATAACTAAGGCATTTTTAGTATTATCTTATCCTTTCCTAATAGTAGGATATTAAAAGACATCTTGACCTTTTTTCCTTTAATAGTTAACTAAATAGGTCCTATTTTAAGATTGATAATGCCTCCTTTATAGGCTATTAGATCTCCTAAAATTGTTATTAATAGGTATAAATATTCTTTCTGCCTGTATAGTAATCCTATTCTTTTAACTGCTATTAGTAATATATAGTTTCTTATTACTCTACTATCCACTAATGCTTTAAACTTTTAATCTCGCCAACTAACTTATAAATTTAGGTATTAACCTATAATTCCCTTAAGGGTCTAAGGCTCTATTATTGGCTCACTCTAGTTCTATAGGCCTTCGCTTTTCCTAACTATTAACTATTAAGTTTTAACTATACTTAGTCTCTCTATAGCTAATATTTAGTTTACTTCTTATCCTTAATATACTATAGATAAATATTCTCTAGGCACTCCTACTATTATTATCCCTCTAGGCACTCCTCTATAAAGAATCTTCCTAGTTAAAGTATTAAGTCCCCTAGTTCTTAAACTTGTACTAGGTGCTAACTATATATATACTTAGCATTTCTATACTACCTCTTATCTATTATCTAGTATATTTTAGTTAAATACTTATAATACTTATCCTTAGGTGTTCTATGCATATTATACATATTATTTATATATATAATCTACGCCAATATATAATGCGCTAGGTGCTTTAGGTTAATTTTTAGTTTATCTTTATTTTTAAGTTTAAACCTCTCCCTTATTAATCTAAACGCTACTATATTGCTTACTGGTACTAATATTTATATTATTTCTCTTTAGTCTATAGCCTATTCCTCTAAATTCTTTAATATAGCTTAATCTAGTATAGCTTTCTCATCTAACTATATACAGAAATCTTCCCATTTATTATTTCCACGCTGCTAGTACTACTTTTAGTATAGCTTTATAAGTGTATATAATCTATCTATAAATGTCGGTATACTCGCTTTATTAACGTGCACGAATATCACTGTATTGCGATACGTATGCGGTGTTAAAGTTGGTAGTTATTAATTGTCTAGAAGTAAGGGGTTGCTCTAAGGTTAGGTTAGCTAGCCTTACTTCATAGTCTTATAACCACGTCACATAACTAACATTCCGACACTAGAGCAACTCTAAAAAGAAGGCTAATCTATACTCTAAAGTCAAGTTTACTTCTAGACTATTTGTAGCATATACGCAATAGCTTCCACGCTCCTTTTATAGGTCCGTAATTATATAACCTATATTATGGCTTGTATAAACGTCTCTAAACCAAAGCCTGTAAAATACTGTATTACGGAGATACTACGCTAAGGAAGAGAAGAAGAAGAAGAGTTGTTAGGGGTAGCAGGTTAATATATTGCGAGGGCCGCCAAGGCGCTAATAGTAAGCGAGCCAATAGCGATTTTCTATACCGGGCATGGAAAATCCTAATTAGTTAGTTAAATTTAGGGTCTATACTATTATAATTAGTTACCTAACGCTAAGCTAAATTTAAGTTTGTTCGTTTAACCTATCCTATAACTTATAGGTTAATTCGGTTTGTATTAATAAGCTATTAAAGAGCCGCGTAGGGTTTTCCCTTTGTTATAGCGTTAGTAGAGTTGGTCTCTCTATTAATCCATTTTACCTCTATAATCTGTCTCCGTTTATAGGCTTGCCGGAGGCATATTACGTTAATTATCAGGCGTTTTTCTTAGGTGGTTCTGAGTTGTACTAGATAGTTATATAAGGACTTAAAGTCAGTGCAAAGCACAAGTGGAAGGTTAATTTGTAGGATCTTGTCTACTATAGACTTAATCGTAACGCCGATGTTAAAGCCGTAGGCCGTGCCGTAGAGTTTAAAAGCTAGTACGCTTTAAGTAACTCTTTTACACTTAACTGAGCTCTAATAGACGATATTAGCCTTCTTTATAGTATTAGCTAGTATAAGGACGTAGCTAATCTGCAAAGAGAGGTCCTTATTATTGGCAAATAACGCGTCCGTAAATACCAGTAGCTGTAGGGTTTTAATATCTAACTTAACAAACTTAAGACCTCTATTAGCGTTCTCAATTTACTAGTTTAGACGCTTATTTAACTGTTTTATATCTTTCTTATTGGGGTTGATTACCTAAGCGGTAAAGGATAAATTAAATAAGGCTTCTGGCTAGCACACTAAAGCGATATATACACCTCTAGCACGTTAAGCAATGTACTGGTCCTTTAGAGTTAAGGTTCTTATAACTCCTCTTAATCCTGTACTCGTGGCAAGCTTAGTGCTAATTATACTAAGGTTTATGCATTATTGTTTCTAAGTAAGCATAATACTCCCATTAGTTAGTAGCTAAATAACTCTATTATTAAACTTAATAGGCGTATTAATGGTAAGTTATTCCCGTTCCTTAGCCATAAACTTGGCCTTATACAGCTCGTTTTACTCTGTGTTTATAAAGGTCTTATCTGCCAGGAATAGAGTATTGTTGGTTTATAGGCCTACAATACCAAAGGGTTCGTTACTCTATAGGAGGTAGGGGTTATATATAAACTGGTCTATATGCAACTATTGGATATAATGCAAGTAATATATCTTAAACTAGTGGTTACCAGCTTCCAGTACTCTATAGAGTGGTTTTATAACCTTTAGAACGGAGGCCTCGTTAATCCCAAGTTGCTTAATTAGCTCGTGCGGAGGTCATACGTAGAACTCTTAATTTAGTATAGTGGTTAATTATACATAGGCCTATGAAATATCTCGGAGGTAAAGTCGTGCCTATAGAAGCTTTATGGCGGTGATATAGAGAATTAGTTGTTAGCTGACTTATTAAATGGTTGGTAATTAGGTAAGAACTAGTTCCTTTTTTAAGTTATTATAAGCTTATATAACTAGTTAGGATTTCTTAAAGGCTTTATTAGTTCCCTTATTCTTAATCTTATTAATAAATCGCGAGTTAAAGAGTTATACGCCTTATAGTATATCCGTAAGTCTTATAATCTTGAAAACTCCCTTCTTAAGTAGACCAGTAAGCTCCTTCTATTAAAAGGCGCTGAATTGGGTACTAAATTAACTGTCATCCTATAGGTAGATAGTGATATTAGTTATAGCCGTAAGTAGAGGGTATTTGCGAGGGCGTCCTCTGCCTCGTTTTAGGGGTTGTTGCTAAGCTTTAGTAGGTCTCTCTAAGATAGTCTTAAAAAGGGCTAACCCAAGTAAAGGTTTAGGTGGTAATTTTAGTCTAATAATTTACTCCTACAATTCAGTTGCTTAAAGGTAGGGTTTTACAACCGTAGATCAGAAGGCTATAGGTCCGCTAGATAGCTTAATAGTGCATATTTCACCCTTAATAGTAAGTAAGGTAAATAGCCCGTCCTAATAGCCGCTTTAGCCAGTATTTCCTTCTCTCCAGACTAAAACAGGCGAGTTTGGTAGGAGATTATAAATTACATCAGTATTAGGTCTGTTTTGTATATTTAGCGTATTAGCGATCTGTTGTTTAGCTTATAGCTTCTATATCTCTACTATAGCCTTTTTAATTGCGGCAGCGCGTTGTATAATAGTGGGGGATAGTGTATTGGATTTAACCATTTGGGAGTAGGCTTTAAAGACTAAAAGTGTAGAAACTAGTCCTTTAGGGCCAGCTAAATTATTAATTACTTTAAACGCTATTTAGAGTCCCATCTCCTTATTAATGTTAGGGATTTCAGTTATAATGATTTGGTAGGCTTACTGTAATAGATTATAGTAGCGCTCTACCATTCTAATAGAGTTATGTACTTTAACTAGTACTCCCTTTATACTAATTCCTATAATGGTGGCGTATTGCTTAAATTCTTTACTAATAAAGTTCTTTCTAGTATTATGGGTAATTAGGTCTAGTGGCCCTAGGTAGATATTAATCTAGTATATCCATAGAACGTCCTATATATATTTGGCGCTAATGTCTTATAGCCATCTACTGGCTTGGAATTGCGTTCCTTTATCAATAATATATAGGAGGGGTAATCCGCTAATGTATATAATGTTAACGATAATATTATAGTTAAAATTAATATTGTTTTATAGGGTGAAGCGGAATCTGCTTAGTAATTTACTAAACTTCTAATAGTAGTGGCAGAACTTAGTTAGTTACTTAATAGCTATTCTATTAGTTTTATGGCCAGCATAGTAGAGTAGCTTTTATAATTTCTTAACTAAGGGATGTCTAAATTAGTAATGCAGGCGCTATAGCTCTATATCTATTAAGTAGCAGGGGTTCGCGTTAAAGGATTCAGATAAATATAACTATAGTAATAAGCTCTATAGGAGAAATGGGTGGCCAAACCGTTGTACTACTAGCACTTTTTTAGTGTGAGTAATAATAACATTTCTAAGATTGTTATAGTAGATTTAAAGTCTATCCATATCCACTAAATAAAGCAAGAAGGGGGTATCTATATAGATAATATAAAACTGTATCTTGCCTATAGGGGTAACAATATCTATAGTTTTAATGGAGGTAGCAATTCTAATGCCAAACTACACGTTAACTTGTCCTTTGGTTAAGGTGTTAAGTCTTATAAATTAGTCCACGTTCTATAGTGCTTAGAATTGTCCATAACCGGCCGTAGACTTCTTTAACGCACTAGTATCAATCATAATTCCTATAAATACTGTAGAAGTATAGCGTGAAGTAGTAGTTATTGTGTTATAGTTAAACGGGTCAGTTTCCGTAGTAGGTTCCATGGAGGTTGTAGTAAGTAAGTAAACATAAGCCTTATTGGCTAGTTCTACGCTTATAGAGGTTGCTTCGTCTATAGTAAAAGTCCTAAATAATATAAGGTAGTAGCCGTTAGGGTCTTCTAATTCTTCCTTGCTGTTGTTATTATTAGTATTTTTATTAGCGTCTATGTCTAGCACAAGAGCTTCAAAAAATTTATTGCACTTATTATTGTCGTCTCCTTTATAGTAGATAGTATATTGTCTAAAGCGTTTTTTAAAGTTACCGTTATGGCCCTTATTATTGTTAAAACGTCTTTTATACTTATTTCTAGAACGGTTCCGCTCCTCCTCTATGTATTTCCATAAGCGGCAGCTCTCCTTTTAGCAAACGTAGTACTTGGCCTTTAGGGATCTAACGGTGTTTTGTCTATAGGAGCGGGTTCGGTCACAGTTGTTACGGATGTCACGGCGGTATATACGATCCGTAAAGTAGGCTCCTTAAGACGGTCTTATTAGGGCCTAGGAAGGGTATTCCTTCTCCTATATAACTATAGAAGATTATAACTTGCTAATTAACTAGGAGAGGTCTTTAGAAGGGTTGGAAATAGCAATATAGTATACTAGTACTCCTTAGCAAGCGGTAACTAGCTTATTTATAAGAAAGAGGTCTATATAAAACTCTAGGTGTAATCTATAGTAATATTTTAAGAGCTTATTAAGGAGTAGTTAGAAACTCTAATAGATTTGCTTATTAGGGTTCTTATTAATAATTCCTTAGAAGTCAGTAGCGTTCTATTTAGTAAGGTTTCTCCGATAGTACTCTAGTCCTTTAAAGAAGTAACGTATATGGTTACATACCTCAGTGAATAATCTAGTTAAAAGGCTGCTATTGTAGTAGTGATCCTAAGCAAGTCCCTTTAGCATGGTTGGGAATGCAGTTATATAGCCTTTAGGAGGTAGACTAGCTCTCTTACAGATATCATAGAAGATAGTCAACTTAAAGTTAAAGCTATTACTTACTCTATCATACTTCTGGTTGTCTGTGTAGATCTTGGCAATAGTAGCTGCCTCTTTGCTATACATAGGCAGGTGCATAGTAGGGTTGGTATTAGTAGTACCAGGGTAAAGATACTGGGCAGGAGGGACACTAGGTAGGGTAGGAGCGGTTACTAGAGGAAGGGTAGAGGCAGTTACCGTAGGCAATAATTGCTGATTCTGCGTCTGTAGGAGTTAAGTAAGGAGGGTAAGTAGTTAATCCTAGGTAAAGGTAGGTGCAGCTTACTATTAGGTGGCGGTTAGTACAGTTTACTAAGGTATAGATATAACAGCTAGTTGGGATATTATAGGGATAGGTATTTATGTTCTAGGTATTATAGCTGTAGCTATAGGCTGGATTATAGGCGTTAGAGGTAGTGGAGGTAGTTAATGGTTTACAGGCGTCGGCACCATATAGGAAGGTAGTGGGCTATAGGGGGGGGTTATAGGAACTAAAGAAGCTATAACTAACGGGGTTATAGCTTAATTTAATATTAGAGCTATTTATATCAAGTTAAGTTGTTCTCGTAGTGCTACTATAATTATAGGGCTGACTTCCTTAAGAGCTCCTATGATTTCCTTATCTATCCATTTGTGAGGTTCCTCTTCTATAAGGGCATTATGCAGAACCTTATAAAGTGGGTATCTGTTGCTATATATAGCAACGTATACTCCTCTTTAGAGTAGGTAAGTATGGAGCTTTGCTCTAGTAACAGAGCGTATCTTTCTAAAGTCCTTAATAGTAAAGCCTTCAAATTCTTCTTAGAATAGCGACCATAGTGTATAATCCGTAAAGTTCTTATATATATACTTATAGATTTTCGTTTCCATATATTCTTCCAGGTCTTCCTCTAAGGCAGTTACTATATCAATCCTATAACCATGTCTGGCGATTCTCTCCTTCCATTTAGGGTCTATCTTGTTGTGTAAAGCAGTGTACTAGTCCTTGTGTATATTGTAGTTCAAGGTTAAGGTTAAGGTTGAGGTTAAGGTCGAGGTCAAGGTTAAGGTCGTTAAGGTGAGGGTGTCGAGGTAAGGGTGTTAAGGTAAGGGTGTTTAGGTATATACATCCTTTACAGCCATTGGGCCTATAAAGTGTTCTTAGCAAGACTGCAATTCTCTCAGCAATCTATTATATTAGCTGTAAGGCTAGTACAAATTCTCTTAAGCTTAAGGGAGGTTGTAATCTTCTCTAAGTAAAGATACAATTCTCTAGGCAATCTAACGCGTCAGCAGTTAAGCTGATACGTGGTCTCGAGCTTTAAGGGTAATATAGCTTTCTCCTTTAACTAAAATAGACAAGGCTAGGCAATCCGTGTACTGTTTCTAGTACAGTTCTTAAGCTCTAGCTTATTACGTATTTCCTAATCTATACGTCTACTAATCAGTGTCGGTATACTCGCTTTATTAACGTACACGAATATCACTATATTGCGATACGTATGCGGTGTTGAAGTTGGTAGTTATTAATTATCTAGAAGTAAGGGGTTGCTCCAAGGTTAGGTTAGCTAGCCTTGCTTCGTAGTCTCGTAACCACGTCACATAACTAACATTCCGACAATAAAGAAGTATCTCTTTATTACTGCATTATTATAACCCTTTATATATTATTTTACAAACCTAGTTATAATCCCTAAATCCTTTTTTTATTCTAGGTACTTAGCTACTTAGCTCTTAATATACCTACTTTTAGCTTATTAGTAACTTTCTATATAGGTACTTTATCCCTTATATATCCTAGTATAGCTAATCTCTAATTTAGCTTCTATTCTTGCTATATAAGAATTTATTATCTAAACCCCTCTATACTTTCTATTCTGTTATATCTTATAAATAGACTTTTAATATTATTAAACCTTTTAATTATTATATCAACTTTTTAACCTCTTAGCTAAACACAATGCTCTCCTAGAGTTACGGTAGACCTTACTTATTCTTTAAAATATTAGCTCCCTAGGAATTGTCATTCTATACTTATTTATTTATCTTTAAACTAAGCCTTTACCCTTTCCTATTAGTTTTCGTCTATTATAGGTCCTTAGGTATATCTTATCTTATTTTAAAAATCTTAAGCCTATAGCCTTTTACCTTTATTAAGTGGTAAGCTAGCACTAGTAGTTATCTGCTTGCTTAATTATCTTTAGATATTACTCCCTCCGTCTTATAAAGTAATAGATGCTATATCTAATAGTGTTATAACACTTATTACTAAACCGCGTTCTATGGTGGTCTTATTCTCTACTTTTATTACATTATTAAGGTTTAAACACCCCCAGTTGGCCTTTTTTTCTCCCTTATCACTATTAATTAATAAGTACTTTAACTCTATTATCTTTTTTACTAATCTTTATCTATATATTACTATAACATCTTAATCCAGCTTATAGAGTTAATCTTATTCTTTATCTAACTCTTTAGTTTCTTTAAGTTCTTATAACTCTGGCTCCTATAGCCAATAGCTTATACTATACTTAGCGTTCTTATAAATTTAGCATATATTATTATAGCAAAACATAAAGTGCTTAATTAAAGATTCTTTAGTCCCGCGTAATATACTTATATCCGTATTATTATACTCTCTAATAACCTTATGCCCTTTACCATATGGTTGCTTTAACTACCTCTATAGTCTCTAGTAAAATAACCCTATTTTCTACAATTTATATAAGCTCCTTTTTTAAACTATTTTTCTTATTATAGAGTCTGCCTAAATATCTTCTGCTACTAAGATCCCTAGTTTAGCCTCTGCTCCTTAGTCTTATAATTATTTAATCCTTAACCTTTAGGTTTTTATAGTTTCTTATTTTATCTCTTAGATTCTTTAGTACTGCTTAGGTCTATTAGCTTTAGTCTACCATTCTATAGTTTATAACTCTATATCTATTATTACGTACTTTATGCCTTATATAACTATAGGACTCTATCTTACCCTTTTTTAGCTTATTCCCTTTAATAGATCCTATTATTAATTTTAATTAACTAATCTATTAACTCCCTTAAAGTTTCCGTATCTTCTATTAGGATAATTATATCCTAGACTTTAACCTTAAGCCCCTATTTATACTATGCTATAAGCGCCTTATTATTCCACTTAACCTATATTATAAGTGTTTAGAACTATATTATATACTTAATTGCTAAAGTGCGTTATACTAGACTTTAAAGCTTTCTTTCTGCTATAGTTATTACCTCTAGATTACTAATATCTATATTAACCTTTCCGCGAATCTATTCCAGTTGGTAAATATATACTATACTTCTTAGTTAGTAGTTATTATTCTATTTGTTTAGATCTCTATAAAGTAAGGCTTAAACTACTTAAGTGCCCTTCCTATTAGGAACAATCCTATATACGCTACTTGGTCTATAGGTATTACTAACTTTACTCCCTCTTGCATAACCTTAAAGTATATTTATATAAAAAATCCCTTAAGATTTAACCTTTCTTCTAAGAATTGTTTAATAGACAGTAACTTAACCTTAGCTGCTCTAATTCCATTAATGTAACGGAACCTTGTAGTAGGAACTACGGTGGGTCCTATTATTGGGCTGGGTATGTAGGTAAGAACAGTGTTAATAACGTAATAATAACTGGTGGAGTAGTTGCCTAATAGATTAACTCCAATTATATTCTGAGATTTACTACAAAGAGAGAACTATCTGGGTAGGGACTATGGTCCTTTAAATACACAACCATACGCCTAAGAAATCCCTTCGCTCTATAAGGTACGTGTGCTCTGTCTGCTCTGTCACAGATTATATAGATTACACAGATTACACAGATTATATTATATAACCTCGGCTACTATTCCTCGTTATATAGTTCCACTAGATCTATTCTGGACCGTGCCTATATTAACTAACTAGCTTCCTCTAACTCTTCTCTAAGTAGTTATAACATCGTACTTAAGCTGTCCGTAATACTATCTCCCTTCTCTTTATCTTTGTCCTTAAAGATTCCTAACATCTCCAAGTCGTCTACTAGAGGTGTGATGTCCGTTTAATTATTCTGGTTAATATCCTTACTTATTATGCCTAAAGCTTCTTCTTCTTCTTCTACAGCTTGCTAATCTTGCACCGTTACTACCATCTTGTCTCTGGGCGAGATAATGCCGTCTCTATATTCTTACTGTGTAAAAGAGGGGTTGGTCTATATTACGCTAGCAAGCCCTTTGTCTTAACAACCGTTCTCTTGTTCGGAGTATACTAAAGCAAACGTTTAATTGTCCTGTGACGTCCGCTCTATCTTTAACGCTAAGTATGCGCGTCTTATAATTCTTAATAGTCTTTAGGTTCCCTAAGTAACTTATTATAGGGTCTTATGTTTAATCTACCACTAAGAAACTTAACGGTGAACTAGCCTCTATACTGCTTAAGGTTTAACGTGTCTTAGAAGAGTTCGTATATGTCCTTAAAGCTTAATATCTAGCCTATGCTCGTCTTTAACGTCTTAAACGTGTATATAAAAAGGTTCGTTCTAAGGAGTAGAAGCTAGTTTAATAGGGTCTGTTTAAGCTAGGTAATAAAAGGACTAGCTCTTCTCCTACAAGGGAAATAACTCTAAGTAGCTCAGCAATTGCTCCTCTTGGGTCCCCCTTAGGTAACTTGTTTTTTGGCGATCCTTTCTTATTAATATTGCCTAACCTGCTTTCTTCTAATACTCCCATACCTTTCCTATAGCGTTCTCTAGGTTGCTTAGTGGTTTCTAGGTAGTCTCACTATAGCCTATCTACTTTACTTTATACCACGTTTTATTATCTACGTCCTTATGACTGATAATCTTTAAAACTTGCTATTTGTCTTCTTCCTGTTCTTTATATATGTCTGCCTCATAAACTGGTGGCTTAATATCTCCGTGTGCTGGTTCTAGCATCGCAATATATTATATAGGGTAGATCCTTATTTTGGCTAGTAGGTTCAACTTATATATAACTAATAAAATTCTTTACGCAATTTTAAAAGGTCCTAGTCTGATATGGTTTAACTTCTTGCTTAGTCGTCAACTCTTGAAATTTTTGTATAGTAGCCACACTTTATCTCCCTCCTTAAGATCTGGTCCCTTAGATCTCTTAGCGTTATAGTACCTTTTTATCCTTTACTGTACTAGCTTGGCTGTTTCCGTAAGGTCTGCATAAAGATTTATTAACGTCTCTATTCTTTATTTAGCTGTGCTACTTGTTTTCTTTGCTTAATATAGTAATAACGACGTTCTTGGCTTGTACCCATAATTCGCCTTAAATAGTAATGTCCCCATTCCTTCTTATAGTGTTGTATTGTATGCAAACTGTGTAACTGGTAATAACAATACCCAATTGTTTTATGCGTAATTAATATAATACCTTAGATACTGTTCTAGTGTCTAGTTTAGTCTTTCTGTTTATCCATCCGTCTGCGGATAATACGCTATAGAGGTTGCTGCGCGAACTCCCTATTCTGCCAAAAACACTTCCCAAAATGCTGCTATAAATCTTAGATCTCTATCCAATATGACCTTATTTGGTGCTTTATGTCTTGTAAACACTTCTTTTATATAGATTCTAGTGATGTCTTCTACTAATATCTCTTTAGTGTATGCTATAAAGTATCCCCACTTTATTAGCTTATCTACTATTATTAAGATTACGTTATAATCTTGTCCTATAATAGGATCTCTTAACTTTGGTAACTTGATAATAAAGTCCTATAATATAACTTCCTATGGTCTTCCTGGTGTCTTAACAGGTTGTAGCCCTCCATATAGCTTATACCTTATTGGTTTGTTTCTTTGGCAATTTAGATACTCCTTTATAACTTATTTTACTAGTCCCTAGATTCTTTAAATAACGTACTCCTTTTAAAGTCTTAATACTAAGCTTGTAGCTCCGTTGTGTTCTTGTATTATTCCCTTGTGGAATTCCTTAACAAACTCTTCTATAATAGACTTAGGCATATACGTTGCTTCTCTATTTTTGTATTGCTCTAAGTCTAGATCCTCTACCTGTGCTTCTTAGATCTTCTATATCTAATCACTTTCTAGTGATTTATAGATCTGACTTTCTTTAGTTGCTATAATCTTTAGATAATTATACCTAATTAATCCGTCTTAATCCCTTCGCAATAAAGCTTCTAATAGCTTTTTGTTACTTTGCAGTTTAGCCTTTCTACTTAGAGCGTCTGCTCGTACATTGTCTATACCCTTGATATGCTGAATTTTAAAATAGTATTCTATAAGCATTTCCGCCTATCTAACCTGTCTTTGGTTGAGTTCCTTTATTATTAGGAATCCTGTAAGGTTCTTATAGTCCGTTTTAACCATAAATAGTTTCTCTATGCCTTATAAGAATGCTCTTTATTTTTTAAGTGCTGTAACTATACCTAATAACTCCTTGTTATAGATGTTGTAGTTTAACTCTAGTGGTGTTATTTTCCAACTATAATATACTACTAGATGCTATGCGTCCTAGTGCTTTTATAGCAAGTATACTCCTAGTGCGAAGTCTAATGCGTCTGTCTTAACAACCGTTTCTAACTTTGGTTAATAGATCTTAAGGACTGGTTCTTAGGTAAACAACTCTTTAAGTTCCTAGAATAGCTTCTTCTACTTACTACCCTAAACCTACGGTTCCTCTTTCTTTGTTAGCCTTATAAACGGCTTAATGCTTTTTAACTACTGTGCTATAAACCTCCTATAGTAGTTACAAAACCCTAGAAACAACCTTAACTACGTAACATTCTCTGGTTCTTGCTAACTTACTATAGCTTTAACTTTCTTTAGGTCCATGCTAATCTTTCCTAGTTTAATAATAAATCCTATAAAATTGGTTTTCCTTATAAAGAACTTGTATTTCTTAATTACTACTAGCATCTATTCTTTCTGTAGTCTCCTTAAGACCTATTTAACGTGTTCTCTATGTTCTCCCTTGTTTTCTAAGTAAATAATAATGTTGTTAAGATATACCATAATAAACTCATCTAGGTGTTCTCCTAATATACTATTAATTCGCTTTTAGAATGTTGCTAGTGCGTTTATAAGCCTAAATTGTATAACTAATGGTTTATATAGTCCTTCCTTTAACCTAAAGGCTGCCTTCTACTTGTTGCCTTCCTTAATCCTAATCTAATGGTACGCCCACCTTAGATCTATCTTTGTAAAGATTTTTATATTGCCTATCCTGTCTTAAATTTTGCTAATTAAGGGTAAAGAATACCTATCCTTCCTAGTGATGCTATTTAACTGTCTATAGTCTATACATATCCTAAGTTTTCCGTTTTTCTTTAGGATGAACAGTACTGGATATCCTATTAATAACTATAATGGTCTAATATATCCCTTGCGTAAGTTCTCCTGGATAAACTCCTTAAGTGCTACTAACTTAGTTTTAGTAAGCCTATAGATTAGAAAGAACTTTAGACTTATTCCCTCTTCCAATTCTATTTTGTGGTCCCATGCTGTATGCTCTAATAGCTTTTTACTTTCTAGTAACTATAACTTTTTTCCATACCTATGGTATCTCTTTGGTATATAACTTAGGCCTTACTTAGTCTCTTTGTATATTGCTCTAACTTGGTACTATACTAACTTAGTTTGCTGTTATATCTTATGTTATTAAGTATCTCTAATATTGACCTAACCTGTAACCCAATTAATCTTTAGATTATACTCCTATAACTAAGGCATTTCTAGTATTGCCTTGTCCTGTCCTAATAGTAGGATATTAAAAGACATTCTAACCTGTCTTCCTTTAATAGTTAACTAAATAGGTCCTGTTTTAAGATTAATAATGCCTCCTTTATAGGCTATCTAATCTCCTAAAATTGTTATAAGTGGATATGGGTGTTCCTTCTGTCTATATAGTAATCCTATTCTTTCTACTGCCCTTAGTAATATGTGGTTCCTAGTTGCTTTACTATCTACTAACGCTTTAAACTGCTAATCTTGCCATTTAATTTATAAATTTAGGTATTGTCCTTAAATTCCTTTAAGGGTTTAAGGCTCTAATACTAGTTCCCTCTAGTTCTATACGCCTCCCCTTTTTCTAACTGTTGGCTGCTAGATCCTATTTGTGCTTGGTCTAACTTAGGCTAATACTTAGTTCGTTTCTTTTCCTCTATATACTATAGATAAGTGTTCTCTGGGTACTCCCACTACTATTATCTATCTAGGCATTCTTCTATAAGGAATCTTCCTAGTTAAAGTATTAAGTCCCCTTAACCTTGTACTTCTACTAGGTACTATCTATGTATATACTTAGCATTTCTAAACTGCCTTTTCTTGGGTGCCTAATATATCCTTATTAGGTACTTCCGGTTCTTATCTTTTAGTACTCTATGCATATTATAGGTGTTATCCATACAAGCTATCTATAATAGTGTATAATATATTAGGTGATTTAGGTTAACTCTTGGTTTATTTTTATTCTTAAGTTTAAATCTATACCTGGTTAACCTAACCACTGGTATCTCTATTATGGGTACTAAAATTTGTTGCTTATTTCTCTAGTCCCTGGATCCTTCTTCTAGGTTCCTTAACATTATAATTAATGCCCCTTTGATGTGACTTATGTGTTTTTCCGTAATAGGTTAGTCTTGGACAACTTTTTTGTCTAGCTATATATAAAAGTCTTCCTATTTATTGTTATGTCGTTGCCTATACCACTTTCCGTATAACTGGTTTAGTGTGTATAGTCTATCTATTAGAAAGTACCTTATTATTACTATATTATAATATTCTTTAGTATGTCTTTCTTTAAACCTAGTTAGGATATCTAGATCCTTTTCTTATTCTAGTTTATCTAACTACTTTGCCCTAGGTGTCCCTGTACTTAGCCTATTAGTAACTCTTTGTATGGGTGCTCTATCCCTTATATAACCTGGCATAGCTGACCTCTTATCTAGCTTTTGCTCTTGCTATATAATGATTTTTATCCTAAACTTATCTATAGTTTCTTATTTTCTGCGTCTTGTAGCTAGATCCTTGTAGTTATCTTATTTTTTAATCCTGGTATTAACTGTTTAATTTTTAGGCTGAATACTGCGTTTACCTAGAATTGCTAATATTCTTATTCGTTCCCCAAACTTGTAGTTCTTAAACTTGCGTTCTATACTTATTTATTTGTTACTAAACTGAGTCGCTGCTCTTTCCTATTAGTTTTTATCTATTGTGGGTTCTAAAGCTGTCCTTGTTACACCTTGCAAGTCTAGAGCCTTTCTTGTCTCGTCCTAAGAGTCTTAGACCTATGGCCTTTTGCCTTTATTAAGTAATAAGCTAGTACTAGCAGTTGTCTACTTACTTAGTTTCTTTTAAACATTACTCCTATTATCTTATAAAGCGATAGAAATTGTATCTAATGGTGTTATAATACCCGTTACTAAACCTTATTCTGTAATAGTCTCAGTCTCTACTTCTGTTTTAACTTCTTTAAGGTTTATATGCTCCTAGTAAGCTGCCTTTATTACCTTATTATTAGTAAATACTTCGCCTATACTAAATTTATTGTCTTTAATATCCGATTTATAAGCTAGTTTGTTGGTTCCTTTAAACCTAGACAATAATGGCTCCTACAGCTAATAGCTTACGCCGTACTTAGCGTCCTTATAAATTTGGTATACATTATTATAATAAAACGTAAAACTGTTAATTAAACACTCTTTTATTTCTTATAGTGCACTATTATCCCTCTGTATGTACGTGCTGTCTACTGGCCTGGTTCCCTTTACTGCGTAATTACTCTAACCACCTCTACAGTCTCTGGCGAAATGACCTTATTTTCTATAATTTATGCAAGCCCTATCTTTAAACCATTTTTCTTGTTGTGGAGTCCGCCTAAATATCTTCTACTACTGGGATCCCTGGTTTAGCCTCTGCTCCTAGGTTCTTTAATTACTTAATCCTTAACCTCTAGGTTTCCATAGTTTCTTTTCCCATCTTTAGGTTTCTTTAGTACTACTTAGGTCCATTAGCTCTACGCTATTCTATAGTTTTTAACTCTATATCTATCGTTGCGTACTCTGCGCCTTATATAACTGTGAAACTCTATCCTAACCCTTTTTAGCCTGTTTTCTTTAATAGATCCTATTATTAATCTTTATTAACTAGTCTATTAACTCTCTTAGAGTATCTGTATCTTTTATTAGGATAATTATATTCTGGACTTTAGCCTTAAGTCCTTGCTTATACTATGCTATAAGCGCCCTGTTATTCTACTTAACCTATATAGCTAGTGTTTAAAACTGCGTTATATACTTAATTACTAAAGTACATTATACTAAGTTCTGAAGTTTTCGTTCCGCTATTATGGTTGCTTTAAGGTCTCCAAATATTTGCGTTAACTGTTCTATAAATCCGTTCTAACTTGTAAACACATACTATATATCTAGGTTAGTAGTTATCGCACCGTTTGCTTATATCTCTATGAGGTAAGACTTAAACCACTCTAGAGCTCTTCCTATTAAGAATAGTCCTGCGTATACTACCTAGTCTATAGGTGTTGCTAACTTTACTTCTTCCTGCATAACCTTAAAATGTATCTGCGTAAGAAACCCTTTAAGCTTTAACTTCTCTCCTAAGAACTATTTAATTAAAGGTAACTTAACCTTTACTACTCTAATTCTATTAATGCGTTCTTTAAGTAGCCTGCTATTATTCTATAAGTAATTAACCATTTCTTATAACTAACCTCGCGTAACTACTTAAGAATCTATGTCTGCTATACCGGTATCTCCTAACCCTAAGGTTGTGGCTGCCGTCGACATTATTATAACTGGTGCTTTAGGTGGCATATTGTTCGATCTTATTTAATACCGTAACCTTAGTAGTAAATATATAATGGAACCTTATAGCAGGAACTACAGTGGGTCCTATTATTAGGCTAGGTATATAGGTAAGAACAGTATCAACAATATAATAATAACTAGTAGAGTAGTTGCCTAACAGATTAACTCTAATTATATTCTAAGATTTACTACAAAGAGAGAACTATCTGGGTAGGTACTGTGGTCCTTTAAATACACAACCGTACGCCTAAGAAATCCCTTTGCTCTATAAGGTACGTGTGCTCTGTCTACTCTGTTATAGATTACATAGATTATATAGATTATATAGATCACATTATATAACCTCAGCTACTATTCCTTATTATATGGTTCCACCAGATCCATCCTAGACCGTGCCTATATTAACCAACTAGCTTCCTCTAACTCTTCTCCAAGTAGTTGTAATATTGTACTTAAGCTGTCCGTAACAATTAAGTCTTTCTTTAAGTATTTAGTTATTATCTATTATTTAATTAACTATTTCCTATAACTGACCCACTATAACTAGCTGCAAATTAGTATCTCTTATACTAGTGTCTCCTCCTAACCCTAAGGTTGTAACTACTATAAATAGTGTTATAACTAGTGCTTTTGATAGCATATTATTTAACTTTATTAATACTATAACTAAGTAGTAAATATATAATAAAGCCTTATAGGGAATACTACGGTAGACTTACTAATAGGCTAGGTATATAGGTAAACAGGAAGTTAATAATATAATAAATAGATAATAACTAGTGGAGTAGTTACCTAACAGATTAACTCTAGTTATACTCTAAGGTTTACTATAAGAAAAGGAACTATCTAGGTAAGGACTATAGTCCTTTAAATATATATCCATACTCCTAAGAAATTTATTACTCTATCTGCTCTGTCTGCTCTATATGCTCTATTATAGATCCTATAGATTATATTACGTAACCTTATTTACTATTCCTTGTTACATAGCTCTACTAGCTCTATTTTAGACCGTGTTTTTATTAACTAACTAGCTTCTTCTAACTCCTCTTTAAGTAGTTATAATATTGTACTTAAAGCGTCCGTAACACCTAATATATTAGTTAGCTAGTTTAATTAATTAAAATATATTAGTAGGAGAGGTTACAATATAAATGCATTATAAACTATAGCAATAGCTGCTAAATTGGCCCTAGTATAGCTATTTAAATTTAACTTGCATTGGAGATAGTATATAAGTTACACCAAACACGCGCCTATAATCTCTTAGACGCTTTGCAGAGGAATTTAGGGGGGTATAGGGGGGTTAGGGGTAGCGCGAGGTTCTATTGGCTCAGGAGTTTACACAAGTATGCAGAGTGGGGCTGTGGCTTGGGAGTGGGGCCATACAGCGGCACAAATTCCTTGGAGAGGCGGCTGAGGCCACCTGAGATAAGGGCAGTCTCTTTGAGATCGGCGACGTGTCACGTGACAGCGCGCGGGCCACCTTGTAGATGTCTTCTCAGGGCCTTCGAGCCCCTGAGATTCTTCCTCATAGAGTATCATATATGTCATTTCCATCAGCCTACTCAGCGTCTGACACGGTAGAACGTTATATTGTCCCATGTGAGAATATTTAATACCATGCGGATGACTGCAGCTTTATAGGATATTCTTGCAGAACTGCCTCCGGACCGCAAGCGAGTGACAATAATTAATGACCTTCTCTTTCCTTCTAAACTTCGCCTTCTTGAATGCCCTCTCCAGGCTCGCCGCGCCTTGCTATACCGATAAAAGCCAATATGATACGGCCTTAATAGTGCGGTAAAAATTTCGATCCGCCAACTAACGCAATATAACCTGAGTTCTCTGTCAAGCGCCAAATTTTAGAACTCTTAAAACCGACCCGATTCTGGCTCGTTTGCTGTACGAGGACCGCTTTTAGTCTCTCTACGAGGCATTGAAGGCAGGTGTATGACATCCTACAAATAATCTCCAGAGAGCTTACCTAGTACTTCGTGTACTGTAAGGACACTTTACAGTAATCCTGAACTTACTACGCCTCTTCCTTCCCCCGGCGGGGAAAAAAGGGAGGGAACACGTTGGCTGTGTAAATGTGCCCCTAAGGCAATATGAATTGTATAAATAGAAGCTGTTCTTGCAACTTTCACTTTCACAGCTTTTCTTTCCGCTTAACATATCTGTTCAAAACAACAGCAAATACTCTCAAACGGCACCTAATCTCTTGAACTTGCTCCACCAATTCATTAGATTAAACATTTACGCACTGCATTGTCTATAAAACGCGCTTAAATCATGTCTTCCTTGCCGTCCCGACTCTAGCGGCAGCCGTTGCCGCAGGAACCACCCCTATTATACAAATTCTCCAATGAACTGCGACACCATTCAGATATTCTGTAATCCCGAAACAGGCCGTCAAACTAGTTGTATTCTTGGCGCGACCTGGGACAATCAGGACTCTAAGAAAACAAAATAGCTTATTGGGATCTACGATAATAAATGCAGCAATATTGGCTATAATGTTGATACTGAAACTGGCGCTGCGATTGCTTCCGAATTACCCAGTGTCATCAATATAAAGGGCCTCGACGGTGGTTTCGACGGTGGTTTCGACGGTGGTGGTGTGGACTTCGAGTATGAGGGCAAGCCATACTCCACGAAAGGCAGTGGGTATTGCACTCCCGGTGGCCGTAAGAGCGTCGCCAGCATAGACACCTACACTGCATGGTTTGAATGCCGCAAATTCATAGGAACGGATCAGCCTAGAACGCCAGGCCTTCCTAATAATTAGTTCAACCGTGGATAGGTAAGGGCGAACATTAGGGTTGTGTCAATTCCCTAGTTTCGAATTTTTAGCATATTTTACGCGTCATTCTTTAGGGTGTCCTTATCCCTTGCGCTCGCTTTCTTAAATTATGTACGGAGGCTTTTGGCGGGTTATAGAAGACTTGCTATAACACCTTAGCGGGCCGCTTTAGGGTCGTGGTTGTGACATAGGCTCATTAATACTACATAGTAGGCCCATTAATGTTCGCCTAGAAGGGGTGTGCTTGTTGCGGGGGTGTGGAAGCAGGGGCATAAGCTGCGTCGACGATGCATATGGAAATGGTTGTCCCGATAGCACTGCCATAGATACCGGGAGCGCTCGCGAAACTGCTTCAGCAGCTCTAGAGTCTTATGAAGATTCATAACTTGGTTTTTGTAGACATGGTCTTCTTTCTTGGCTCTACCTCAATAAATGCGCTGAGAGTGTGAGTGTTGACAATACACGACGTCACGGCAGAGTCAGGAAGCCTCTCGGCTTCAGTCGTTCTCGTACCACAGATTAGGCGAACTCAGTCTAAGGCGGTGACATTTGTCGACTATTCTTCCGCCGTACTACTGAACGAAGTCTACGGCGGAAAGTGCTGCTGTGTTCATTCGATCTATGTTGTGACTGAGCCGCTTGTTCCACCAACATCTTCAGAATGGGTTCATAATTATCTTCGCGAGGCGCTTTCCAATGGTACTTCGATTTCTGGGACTCCGAGACCTCCAGAGCCTTGACTTTTGCAATATCCGCAGCCTTCATGAACGTGTCTTTCTCCTCGATGAAGACGTTAGCACCTCTTTTGAGCAAGACCCGCACGGCGTCGATGCTGCCTTCCTGCGCAGCCCAGTGTAACGACGTCCGCCCAGCACGGCCTCGCACATTTACATCGAGACCGGCATTTAGGAAGACTTCAACACATATGCCGTGGTTGTGATATGCTGCGGTGTGAATTGCGACCGTTCCCTTATTGGCACGTCGATTGACATCTGCACGGTAGTCGTTGATCAAAATGCGCAGAACTTCTTCATGGCCGGCTTTTGCAGCATGGAATAAAGCCGTCCAACCGTCCGCAACTAGTACGTTGTTAGCTTCGAGGCCTGCTTCTAGCAATCTGCGGAGAATGTGGATGTTGCCGACTGAGGCAGCGCGATGAACAGGGAGCGCGAGCGTGTCGTACTGAGCCTCTTTGAGTTGAATAATTGCGGTAGAAGCCCCTTTCTCTAGTAAGAGGTCGAATAACTCTTCATTGGCTTTTTCGATGCTTGCGTTGAGTGCGGAACTCTCACTGAATCGAGTATTTGGATCAGCACCAAAGGCAAGAAGTAGACGAGCAATCTCGACGTGCTCCTGGTTAACTGCAGCCCAGAGACACGACTTCCCTTCTGATAGCTGCGTTTTCTTGTAGTGAGAGTTAGAACTGACGCCTGCGGTGAGCAATACCTGTACTGTCGAGAGATGACCATTTTCAGCAGTTTGAACTAAAGCTTCCTGACACATTTGACTCCCGGTGTCCGCTCCACGGTCTAGGAGGTATTTCACCGCGAGACTATAGCCATGACTTGCTGCTAAGGCAACCGCCTTGCTAAGCTCATTACCAGAGGCTGTCTTCTCCGCCCTGTTCTCGTAGAGGATTTGTGTCGTCTCTAACGAGCCGGCTGCCGCAGCCTGACAGAAGGCTGCTGTGGTTGAACGCTCGTTATTTGAGTCCCGCGAACTTTCATCAACCATGAATTGCACGAGGTCATTCCATCCAGCACGAGCCGCATACTGTAATCCCATTTCTCTGCCTCTCTGCGTCTGCAGTAGAGTTTCGAAAAGATCCCGATGCCCTGCACGAGCTATCTCGTCCAAGGCACTCGCGGCTCCCCAATCGGAGACTTTGGGAAATAGAAGGCACACTGACTCGCGATCACCCCGGCTGGCAGCTATTGAAATTGCATAGGTCACGCCACATATGCCTTCATACGCATCCGCGTCCGCGCCAGCGTCCACAAGCATCTTGACAGTTTCCAGACGCCTGTAAGACACGGCCTGGTACAGAGCTGAGCCCCGACCATCTCCACCCGTTTGGTCCACATCTGCACCTGCCCGCAAGAGTAGCGCTACGATCGCGTTGTGGCCTTGTGAAGCTGCCGAGGCGATGGGAGAGCCGTATTCGCCTTCCCAGCTACCCCCATCTGGCTTGGCACTTGCGCTAAGCAACGCTCGTACACTGTTTTCATCACCTTTGTAAGCTGCTGCGCTCAAAGCTTCCCCAAAATGGCATCCGCGGGCGCCCTCATTAGGATCGGCTCCGTTAGCTACCAGTGGCATTATCATGCGGGAAAGGTTTGTGAGAGACGCATAATACAGCGCTGGCAGCCCAGGATCTCTTTCTAGTTTAATGCCTCGCCAACGCCTATCTGGGTTATACAAACAGCAACAGTTTCGATACGCTGTTTTTGCTGTAAGAAGCTGCAGTGCCAGTCGGTCTAAGAGATCTCCGTCAGAAGCCTCAGAGTGCCCGTAGTGCTCGGTCCAAAATTGCGCCGCGTAGGGCGCCAGTGGAAATTTTTGTAGCATCGCCATGTCCAATCGAAAATGAAACTGCAGAAGGTAGACAAGGCAACACCTAGCCATGTCAGAATGTGCGAGTTGTGCTTCCAGGGCAAACTGTACAGATAGCCCGCTCCCGATATGGCGAGAGACGAGATAGTCTTTCACTGAGTTATGAGCCAAACGAACTTCCAGCGACTCGATGTTCGAATCATCTTGACTGGTAGTTTTCTTATCAGACACAGTAACAAGACTCGAGCAGAGAGTAAGCACGTCTTCGAGAAGCGGAAGGCGAAGGTGGGGACTGAAAATCGGATTGTGTGGATCGCTTCGGTCAAAAGCAAGGACTTCATTCAACTCGTTTGTTCGCAGCTATTTCCTCATAGATTAGTTCTTATGACTTGGCGGACCAACCGGCAATGGAATAGTATCATACTGGACGAGCAGAGAAAACGAGCCACTGCAAAATCTTGCACGCGTCTTCAACGTAAGCTTCATCAATGCTGGTAATAATTCGATCATATGTCTCATTCAATGTCTTTAGTGGTGTATCAAGCACACCCTTGATGTTGTTGACTCTTAGGCATTTCCGCAGAACGTCCAGTTGACAGTCTACCCATCGAAATCTGCCACAGTCAGTGAATTCGTCCTAGAACCTCAAATGCTACTCACAAGCCTCCAGCGTTGGCTATCAAAGATTTCTCGATGTCATTCTGTACACTGGGCGGCCACCTCATCATCCTAGGATCAGTGCTCAGTTGCTCTCGGATATACAGCTGAATGTCCTTTTCAAAGGTATATTCGTCGAGAGCGAGAATCGACGTTGCGGAGGATTCCAAGGCACTGCGGAAATGGTGATCTTGACGGCTTGAAACTAGCAGATGGAGTCTACTATCTTTACTCTCCACAAGCTCTTGGGTCCATCGTAGTACTTCTTCGCTTTGCTCACATTCGTCGAAAGCATCGATCACAATATAGACCTCACAAAAGCTCTTGAGAACTTCTTTGATAACGCCCATCAGGTATTCGTTAGAGAAGTCGGATTCCGCTCGCCATTCCAATCTCTCGACCGAAGCTGGTAAATTGGGGCACTGGCAAGAAAGCTGCAAAGTGATAGATCGTAGCAAGTTGATGAACTGCTGTTCTGCTTTGGTCTGGAAGTTGAAGTAGTAGTATGCAACAGCAGTTCGAGGTCTGTTAGGTTGATAGTTTTGGAGCAGGTCCTCGATCGCTATGGAGCTGCTTCGGTTAAGAAAATAAAGGCCCTCTTGAGTACATACTTACCATAGTATGGTCTTTCCACACCCGGCTACAGCTTTGTCAGCTGTGAACATATAGATAGAGATATGTGGATTGAGAACGGGCAACACATACGGATCCCATTGATCCACAAGACTGAGTCAGCCGTACCGACCCATTTCAAGTATTGCTCTGATTTGGTTAACCAATCACCAGTGCCTTTCTGATGCTTCCTGCATGCTTCCAGGTGATTTATTGCGGCATTTGTTGGAGAAAGACCTGAAAGGACTGCCTTTCGCTTCTCATCTTCAGAGGGCTTTGGTCAGCTACCGTAACTACAGGCGAAACATGCTGTGCTTACCGAATCGGAAGGACTCAAAAGAAGACGCCAAAGCATCAATGCCATTCTTGGTTTCGAGTGTTAGTGATCTGGCGAGAGCTATGAGCGATACTCCAAGGCCCTAGACCAGAAGACTCACATTTGGTCTACTGTTAGAGCGAGACCAAGGGTTGCTTTAGCTGTAGCAATTTCATCGAGGGTCCTCTTTATGTAGTCCTTCTTCAGAGGCCATTTCAATGATTGCTTGACCGCTCGTCAGCCATTCTCCGGCTGAAGCTCTGCGTTCAAACGTTCAAGTGTCTTCTGACACGATTCTAGGGGTCCATCAGGTTTAACGAGGTCCTCCATGGACGCTAACCGAGTTACTTTGGTAGATCTTTCTTTCTCGATCATCTGCAGGAGTTTCTCAAGAATGTGCGACAACCCGGTCAGATCTTGTATGATCTTGGCAGCATCTTCTGGTGCATTCTTGACATCTTTCCTGTAATTGTAGACAGCGGAAACAACCGATCCTGTAAGCTGTATGACTGCAATAATGCTTGCTGTAACACTCAGTGGATCCATAATAGATGGAATATACTATGCACGCCCGTAAGTAGGTCGGACGAAACCTGGGAACCCACAATTACGAAAGCAGATCCATACGACAGTACGATGAAATCCTCATAGAGGCATTCATACTGCGTATGGGAGGTAGATAAGGAAGGTTCAAACCACGCGTAGAGCGTTTGAAAAACTAGGATGGTGAGGAAGATGCAGAGATTTGACCCTTGAATGAATGAGGAATCGGGGACCGTAAGGCGAAATTCCTAGATAGAGCCAGGACAAAATTTATGGATAGCAAGAGCAAGGAATAACCGAAGCTAGGAGAGGCGTTGATGAACTCTCTAAGCTCTTCAAGGGTGGTGTGAGTTGTGATGTCGATAGTTTTAGGCCGCAGGAGCGCCAAGGCCCAACATCGCTTTGGCGCCTTCATCGCAATAGCCCGGGAATGCTTCTTAGGCACCTTTATCAATGTCTTGTCCAACACGCCAAGGTAAGCGAGGCCTGGAGATGGCAGGTGCAGAACATTGACCATAGTTGCAGAACTGATACGAGCATAAACGAGAACTTCCTTCCATCCTCAAATACGAGATCCCAGGTTTCCTTGCAGACAAGACGTCCGATAGAAATAGGACGACCGAGGCGTACTTAACTCCTGCCCTGACGGCCACAGACGCAGTGTACGCAATGTGGATAGGTCCGTAGCTGCTCTCTGCAAGCTCTCCGCTGACAGGGTTGAATCAACTAGCATCACGTTTTTCCAATTTCTGCCTAACCATGCTAATAGTATCTTTTTTGTAGCTTTATCATTGCAATGGAATAAATAAGGTTTATTGTTAAGAAAGACCAATAGCATGCAGTCTAAACAACCAGTTAGTATTGCCGAGGAGTTATCTTTCGCCCACAGCATGGAAAGACAAAGCTGAATGAATCTTGTTCTGATCACGAGTTAAACCCTCCACGCCACTTACTTGATTTAGCTTCATGCATGAGGAAAATCCTTTTGCCTTGATGCTCGGGACACTGGGGTTTGCAAACCTAGCTGATGCGGAAGAGGTGTAAGACATGTATGCGCCCCACCTGCTTCGATAAAAGAGACACCTTCGGCCTTGCATGCAACCGCAACTGTTCGAAACAGGAAGAAAGAGCATATGCCTAGATGATCGGCTAGCGTATACATCGGATCAACGGCATATGAATGGGAAGCATCCTAGAGTCTAGGACAAGTTATTTAAACGATGCCCTAGCCGTCCGTAGGTTAGAACTTGCAATCCTGAAAGGATACTCTTCATTGGTTAGAGTTGCTCCCTGGGGAGGCTGATTTGAATGTAGCTGATAATTTATCCTTACTGTCCTTGAAAGACAGTAGGAGTGTTTTAAAAAGACGCCTTGAAAAAAACCAGCTCAAGAAGGTTTTAGCGGATTTATGCACTCTAAAATTCTATAAAATGTAAAATCGAGAAAAATAGGAGCGTAGGAGTAAGTTTAAATGAGAATGAATTAATACATCGTGGACTTGAGTTGAGTCTATGTGCAATGAAATCTTACTGGCTGACATTACCCTATCCGCCAAGCGTCCGAAACGCCGATCCCATGCCATTCGTGGCTCTATGGCCTTCAAGATTCTTAAGATAATACTACACCTGTATGATGACCCTTGCCTTATTTACTATCATGCCTAGATATCCATGGCTCCCCTTTGATTTTACCCACCAAACCTACTGGACCATTCTCACCCCACAACCGCTGCTTCTTGATACGCCGAATCCTGAAATTCTTCATCGACTTCGCTACTCTCTTCACTCTCCTCCGTCTCCGTGTGCACACTTGATATACCTCGATCGATACTGGGAACCACTTCCTGATCACCAGGCTCAGCTCCTCGTCTCCATTTGCCAAAGAAATCCTCCGTCCGTAGTCCCCTGACATCTTCCGGCACAACACCACGCCCAAGACTGCCATCGGCTTTCTTCTTTCTTATGTACTCACGTACTGGCCCCATGGCAGCGTCTCTACACGCCTCCTTGATATCGCTCCCGCTCATACCGGCGGAGACGCGGACCAGATAGTCGAGGTCGAAATGGGGCGTATCAATTTTGGTGCCGCGTAGGATGAGGGAGAAGATATTATGGCGCTGGGAGGCTGTTGGAAGCGCGACTGGGAATTTCTTGGGCATGCGACGTAAGATAGCTTCATCGATGTCTTGGATGCGATTTGTGGCGCCGAGAATGCAGATGCGTTGGGGAGTTGTAGATCCTGGGCGCGAAGAGGACGAGAGACCATCCCAGTGTGTCATGAATCTGATATTGGTTAGCATATGGCACGAGTACTGGGTGAGTGGGGAGGACGATGGTAGATTGAAGTTTATGTCGTAAAGGAAATGGAGAAGAAAACAGAGAAGAGAAGATATTAATGTAAGGAATGACATACTCAGCCTTCACCATTCCACTAGCCTCATGCTCTCCGCTCCTTCTCTGCCCGAGCACCGCATCAATTTCGTCAATGAACACAATACTAGGTTGAAGTTTCCTCGCTAATGAAAAGACCGCATTGACTAGCTTATTTGAGTCCCCGTACCACTTTTCTGTAAGAGTAGAGATATGCAGATTTATAAAGCATGCACCGCTCTCATGCGCCAGCGCTTTTGCGAGCATGGTTTTACCGCAGCCAGGAGGCCCATAAAGGAGGACGCCAGAAGGCGCGGAGAGGAGAGACGAGGAGTGAGCGTAGAGGTGTGGCATGGTTAGTGGGTAGATGACGGATTCCTTGAGCTCTTCAATGATCGAATCGAGGCCACCGATATCTACCGGAAATATTAGCAATTAATTCTTACCAATGGCGTCCAATTCTCGTGCTTTGCAAATGGCGCCTTCTTCGTCTCAGCCGTAGAATGCGGATCTTCTACAGTACGGAGATGTCCCTACATACCCTCAAACGTAACCGGGATCTCTTCGGGAGCCACCACCTCCATTGCTATTGTCTGCTCATATGGAGTCAACACTAAATCCTCCTTCCTCAGCTGCCGATAACTGCTATCGTACTCGGAGCCATCTTCCGATGACTCGCGCGACTTATTTGCTAGTATGCCATCGAGTTTCTGCGACGCGGCGCGTGCCTTCTGCCGCGCTTCCTCTTTCTGCTGCGCTTCGGGATCTAGCCGTGATATTATATTCCGAATGAGGAAGTAAGCTATGAGAGGCTTAAAAACAAACGGGTCAGTTTCCGGTGTTAATTTAACTGAGGAAGCACGCTCAAGGAAAGGAAATATGCGAGGCTTGGATGTCAACGTACAGCGGCGGCGGCGATTAAGATGTCGGGGAGGTATGACAGCGTTGATTTTTTGTTACTACTCATGACGCTCGCTTTGAGAGGGTGAAAGGAGGGTAGGAGGCGATTTCAATAGTGGTGGGAGAGGTTGTGGGGAAAATAGCGGTGTTGCGTTGTCTTTGATATCAGAAGTTTGGATATCACCGCCGCCACGCTTGTGGCGTTCCAGCCTGCCAAAGCCGCGGGAGAGGCACGAGCACCTCCGCTTTGCACGAGCCGACCGGGCTGTCAAGCTTCATACAGCGATGATCCAACCATGAAAGCAATACAAAGACCCCCACATGCCTCGTCTCTACGTCGCCTTTCTTCTTTATGCCTTAGACGATCGTTCCCTCGCTCCACGGTTCGAGTGGTTTTTTCACGAAGCCTTACTGCGCAGAGAAGCTTAAAAGCCAACTCCACTAACTCTACAAGCCGCAAGCATGTTACCGTCGTGAATGATGACGGTCGCGTACGGTGGGGAGAGCTTAGTGCTCGAGAGAAGGCTGCTAGGACGACACAGCAAGGGATCAATCTTGTTGTAGTAATAGCAGGTGTAGCTTTGACTGTATGTTTTACTTCACCGAACCCCTCCATACACCAGACTAGGAACATGGTTCTCATTGTTGGAATACAGGGCGCAGTTGTCGCACTTCTGTACACAGAGGTATTTTCATATGACAGCAAAACGAGCCATTTCAACCGTGCCGCGGACCGAATAAAGAGAGATCCAAAATGCATAGAGTTATTGGGGGACAGCAAGAAGATCCAGGCATTTGGGGAGCCTTCGTGGAGCCGGTGGGCAAGGAATAGGGTAATAGCGTAGGCAAAGCCCCTCCGAGCCTCTCACCTGCCGAACTACCTACTTATGGTTGCGCGCAGGTCCACGACGGAAAAAGACCGCTGGGGCACCGAACACTTGCGCATGCATTTCTATGTTGAAGGACCGCTCAACTCAGGTGTTGTGAATCTGCACATGACGAAAAAGCCCAGTCAAGATGGGTATGAGTATAAATTCCTTGCGTTGGATGTGAAGGGTGAGTGTTCATTCCGCTTTACACTCTATCTTAATTTAATAGTCTTTCGCGAATAAGTTGATTGACTAGTAGCAGGACACCAACGCATCTACCTCGAAAACGCCGATGCAAAGAAAGAAAGTGGGAAAGGTCCAACCAAAATGTTCGGAGTGCGTTGGTGGTAGATGAACCGCTAGACCGACGACTTCGTGCTGCCTCCCCAGATCGCACTCTGCGTTCCGCATATTTTTGCGGGTCTTTAGCTGTTCTTATCGAGAAGCTAAAGTCAGACCATGAAGCCCTGTGCTTCTGCCTAGGATCCCTGAATTCGGGGCCTTGCGACCTTCTCTAAAGAGGGCTGTACTGCTAGCCGGTTACCGCGTTCTATTCATTTGAACTGCCGTTCTAGCCTTCCAATCTGAAAGCACTGTAAAATGTCGCTGAACTGGATATATTCAGGTGGCAGGAACAATAAAAAGCGATATATTAGAATATTAGGATGTAAAAATAGGAGTTAACACTAGGATGCGCGGAATATCATGTGATAATAATGTGAATAGCAGCAAGAGCGCCAATCTGAAATTATATCAACCATTGTGGCGCATCTAATACCGTCCTGGATGCATAAATCAGTGTGGTCAGTCAATAAGCTCCAAATACGGAGGTCGCTGTCTAAAGTTCTTGCACCTTCCTAATTAGGAAGTTAAGCGACTGCGTATATACAATCACGAGTGCGCAGCTATCAGCCTACCCCACGTAAATTTAGTCACGATCTCGCTACAAGTGCGTAATTTTTAGCACTGCTGCGTAAACTGCAATACCGGCTGCGTAAATTAGAGTACTAATAAATTTTAATAAATTTCAAGTTATAATAACTACCTTAATACTATTAATTATATACTAATTTTAATTTAGAATTTATATAACGTAGGTAACGGGGTTATGACCGCTCCCTGGGTTATGACCGTTTTGAACATCAAAACTTTACCTAAGTTATATCTGTCACGCCTAGGTAAGCCTTAGCACGACACACCGCCTTTTAAATGTATG
>Ga0307507_10002130_pt1 | contig 42589 bp, 51 predicted proteins | sample 7_EM_MG_FD_207223 | JGI IMG/M metagenome (GOLD analysis project Ga0307507, IMG submission 207223) | Populus trichocarpa ectomycorrhiza microbial communities from riparian zone in the Pacific Northwest, United States - 7_EM | ecosystem: Host-associated > Plants > Roots > Unclassified | place... | reverse complement strand
GCAGCTTTATGAATGGTTCGCGTCGTATGTTTCCATCCCCCCATTCTGCAAACTTGGAGGCTGATATTTTCGCGCTAGGTTCGATAAGGAGCTTTCCCTTGTACATTCGTTCTGCATGATCAGGTATGATCAGGAGACTAATCGAATGCGCAGATCCACAATGCGCGATGGTCGTCTATCAAGGCCGCGTATCTTCTTTGCCGCTATTATCCTCTCTTTTTCTGGCCAGCATTCATGTGGGCCTACATCGGGAATCACGGTCCAGAAATGTGCCAACACGTCGTACGACCTATTCATGCCTTGCTCGCACCATTTGTAAGTCCCTTCGCATTCGCTGTTCAAACAAGTTGATTCAAAATATGACTTCAAACTAGCAATTTTTCTCTCAAGGTTCGAGTCTCGCCAAGTTCACCAAGGATTTAACGTCTTACTTTGATCCAGCCGTGATGGCAAGGAGAGCTTACGCGTTCTCCGGGCGCGATAGGCTGGTTTTGATACCTCTCGCAACATGTTATACAGGCCTACTCGCCGTGAATATTTGGGTTTTCTGTATTCACATCGAAGTTATACCTTCATCCTTTTACACTGTGATTGGTGGAACCGGCTGTTTCCCCAACTATGGCAATCAGCTCATGGCTGCGAAAATTGGGGTGAGCATTTCTTCAAAAATCAAATGGCTTCAAAGCTTACCCAGTGTTCGACAGTATTCAATGGTTCGTCTTCTGTTCAGTTAAAGGGTGTCTAGGATTATCAACACAAATTCGCAGTTAGCAGCCACGCTGATGGACATGATATCTCTCGTTTGTGTTTTTATTGTGAATGTTTTCATCGCAGTGTGCTCTTTCCAAAGCTGCATTCTTACCCTCTTTGCAGCAATGTCGGAAGGCGCAAAACAGGGAGGTCTCCCTTGCACGGTACTTCACCAGCCAAGGTGAGTAAGTTCAGTTGGACAACCGGTCGTGAAGGTGGTCTAACACTCCAACAGGTCTCTCTTCGTTTGTCTTTATTGCCTTCATAAATGCAATGAGTGCACTATGCTTCTTCCAGTAGGTCGACCTTCAAGTTACTTGTGAGGTCACTGAATCCCTCATTTTCTTTCTAAAGCCTGAATCATGGTGGTCGTGGTGTCGGCTTACCTCTGGTCCTTATTTTGCCAAACCTCATTGTGAGTTCATTTAACCATCCGTCATTATTGCAAGCTAACAAACTTGCCTAAAGGCTTGCAGAGTGTGAGTTTGCCAAGATCCCAACATCTGGTTGTTATTAAGTTGCACTTTCCTTTTTAGGATCCTCCTCTTGCGCCGAAGAGCGACCCCAACACACTCCGAAATTTCAAGAAGAAATTCAAATATCGTTCATAACGCGCTCCATACCCAAAAACATTCTGATGTATGGACTATGGATCCCGAAGAATCGACTTGACATTACACAGCTAGTGACGACTATTTATCTTTTAGCACATTCACATTTGTATATATATTTGCAAGAGCACTCTGTCGATAGTTATAGCATATTTGTTTTGGAATGATCTTGGATGGGTTGGCAGTTTCACCAGTTTCTGAGCAATTCACCTTTCAACTCAGGATCCAGCAAGTGAACCTTTGATTATGTATTGCAAGTGAATGAGATGTTGGATGCCAAAAATCAGTTATAAGTAGGGCAAAAAATGGGTATTCAGCAGAATCGTAAAGTTGCGCAATGTATACACTGTTGGGGTGACGAAATAAATAAGGGAGAAATCAATAGGTGATTAGGAGCATAGGACGACGTCATTGACCAAAGCAGGGTGTGCATATACGTGAAGTGAAGCATGAAAACATGGTGCCCAAGGGGGTCGTATATGAAGAGAAAGAAGAAAACGGTCCCCAAACACGGTATTGAGAGATAAGTTAAAAAATACGAGCATCATTGCTGATGGAATTGGATGGGAAGAGGGCATCAAGGTGTGGCAAGATAAAATAAAATAACAAGTAGGTTAAGCGATAGTGAAATGCCAGAGGGGGTAGGGAATAGAAGGATGTACAGACAACTCGATGCGACGAGGAGAACAACACACGTCCGAGATGCGTTGATGATAGGGGAGAGTCTAGTATACGATAAGTTACATCGAAAAGTTCGGCGGAAGAGTTTTCTTAGATCCCTCCATAGGCGTCATCAGCGTCATAGACGGTAGAAGTAGATAACAGACGCTTGGGAGCAGCTGTGTTGGAAGGAGCCGCCTTTGGAATTGCCAAAGTCGCCATCGCAGGGGAGGAAGATGAGGATACTGCCGAGCTATTATCCGCATTGACCAAGGCTGTCAGCGGTGCTACCTTCACATCCCGCTTCACCTCCGTGTACGACCCGTCATCCACGTAAGCGGCAGGTGCACCCCCAGTTTGGGTTGGCTGACGAGTGAGATACGCGCTTTGCTTCTCCGGATTGCCTGGAGGGGGGCTACCAGCGCTGTGTGAGGAGGTAGCGGAGGTGGAATGCTCGGCGGCGGTACCGGATGCGAAAGGATTGGGAAGGGCGTCATTCAACTCATGTGGTGACTGAGTCCTATTGATCTGGGCCGGAATGATCTGACCTGGGCTAAATGAAGACTGTTGAGCTGGGGAAGGGTATTGCGGGAAATGAGGGCCTTGGGATGGCTGACGTTGTAGGTTTCGCAAATCAGCACCTCCATAAGCGCCATAGGGAGCAGCGCAAGGACCATACCCCTGGTTAGAAGAGGGATAATGTTGACCGCCGTGTGGGATTGGAGGAGCACCGAAAGGGTTTGGGCCGCCATAAGGAGCGGGAGAACGCTTGTTTTGTCCTGAAGTGGCATACTGACCAGGAGCAGCACCATAGATGTGGAAATTTCTTTGGTCAGAGCCGTACTGGGTTGGAGGATCAGGGATATGCCGACGGCGGGGCAGCAGGAGCATGTGCTGTTCGTCGTTCGATCACGGACGGTGGGCGTGGCTTGAAGCCAGGCTCGTCATTGGCGTCATCGATCAGAATGGCAGATCGACGAAATCGGTCTGGATTGAACTCATCTCTTGTGGCAGCTCTCCTGCGCCATCGACGCTGTAGATAAGCCTAAATTAAGCATTCCCCACCAGCCGATAAAAACGGACGCACAAAGAAAAAGGCTGCCATAGCTACGACAACTACAAGGACAGCAACACCTCCTGCAATCCCGCCAACAATACTACCCGTGCTCGTGCCGGCTGTTGACGATGGTGAAGCAGAGAAGGTGGTGAGGAAGAGATAACGTACTGATGTAGTTGTAGAAGAGGTGTCATTGTGGTTGGTACCGCTGGCTGAGGAGCAGGAACCAAGCAGGATTCAGTCCCTTTTTTTACAAGTCTATTCCTCCTCTCCCAGCCGTTCACTCAGCGACAGATAAAACTGCTTTGGAGTCCAAAGCTCCTTGGACAGGGGAGCTACATTTGGAAGAAAGCCTTCTAGATATCACTTTTTCAGATATTCGGACGTTGGGGATCGCGACGCCAACGAGGAATCAGATGTAAGACAGCCAGAGGTATGGAAGAACCGGAGGTGGAGGCGGCTCCTGGAGAGTTACGAATGCTTTGTCATGTTGGAAAGGTACCTCGCTTCCACATCAAGGAACTCCCATCGAATTACTATGGAATGGTTGGTCGCGGTACTTCAGTTTTCTCGGTCCAGGAAGTAAAATATCGTTGAAGTTGCTAAGGTCCATGGGCTTCTCCCCAATAGGCGCAGTACTATCTTGATTTCAGAAAGAATTCTGCCGTTTTAAGCAACGCCGAGATAGCAACAGTGTCGGAGTGCGGGAGCGTCGTTCAACGTTGAACACGATGGTGATGACGAGCTCATAATGGCGTAATATCAAGTTTTCGGCCTACTCTGAACCAGCTCTTTAGCCACCTATGACTCAAGTTATTTCAACATACAAACTTATCAATAAGCTCTAGCAACAGATCTAGCAATCATTCGTAAGTTTCTAAGTACATCTTTCGGACGATTCTCCTCAATCGCAAATGCAGCTTCCTCGAATGTCCTTCCCCATCCAACCGGGCCACCAGGTCTCTTTGGCAGACCACTTATAATCCCCACGTCCAGCAGACGACCCCCCCGGACCAGAGGGTGTGTCCATCCCCCAGCACCCCCAAACCTCTCCCCGACCAACGACATGCCCCAGATGCATCAATCACAGCTGTTCGACCTCCCAGACTCATCACACGGTGTTCAACCAACCCATCCTTCCTAACGGACATCGACTCCTCATTGATCCTCCGCTCGCTCACTCTCCAAACGGCCCCTAAAGCAGCATTTGTGACCCGGTACCTTATCAGCGCGCACAAATTCAACACAATCGTCTCCACTCCTTGGTCTTTCGGTCCTTCGAAGGTTCAACGTGCCGTCAGAGAAGGTTGTTGAGGCGAATATAGAATCAAACATTAATTCTCCGGATCCACGACACCTTGGTTCTCGGTGAGGGGAAAGGGGAATATGACGATGAGTTTGCCGAACACGTTTGGGCTGCGTATCGTAGTGTCAGGAGTCTGGTGATGAGTCTGGTGGCGATATACGACTTGAGCCTACTCCTTCCTTTCCAAAGTCCACCCGCCTCGATCATCACTGCGCCGAAGCCACCCAAGCTGCGATGCCATGGTGTCGCAAAGTCTATTCAACCGTCGACGTTAGCCATCGCGAACAGCGGGAAAGGTGTAAAGCCCGCCTTCCGTACCCAGAAGAGGAGTCGAAATGCCAAGTAGGTTTCGAAATCCGAAGGGAGGTGAGAAAAGTGGTGTCACTGCAAAGAGGGTGGGTGCATGAGCGTCGCGGAGGTGGGTCTAGGTTGTCGTGGGGTTGATTTGAGGGAAGAAGTGGGCTGGATGTGGCAGGACGCAGCTTAGCTGGAAGTATCATCACTCCTTAGCTTGGATTCGGTTGGAGTGTTTTGTCCTCACGAATGTCCTTACTATGTAGTTTGACGCTGATCGAAATGAGAGGAGATTAGGCTGCGGTTTGCGTCCTTGAATCACTGTACTCACCTTGTTAGACTAAAACAAACAAAACATTAATGGCTAGATACGGTATGAAGGAAGGGTGATGTACGCACTCTACGTGATCTGGGCGGCATTGGCTTTGAATAGCATGGAGCTCTGATGCTTGCACTCCGTCATTACCAATCTTTCACGAGGAATGAAACGTCGGAGAGGTGCTGAAATAGCGTCAATAGTATCCCACAACAGGAAACCACAGTTCAACGGAAGTGCGTTGATAGGGTATTAACTAATCCCATGAGTAAGGAGCGAGACCGTTGCGAAAACCGGGAGTGGAGAGCGCCAAAAGAAACTCATCGTGGTCCTTTCCGCCTCGCGGTCCCTCAGGGGAAGATCGGTTGCTAATGCGATGGCAGCCTAGGGAATCACAGGGTAAATTCTTGAGAAAGACTTCGAATCTCCTCGACACCGACAAAAGGCAAAAGGGGGGATAGCATATACATCCGGGGCCAGCGTTGCACCCAGAGCATAAGGTCTTGCCAGCTCTCAACATCACACAGGAAAACAGCGTAAAAGGTCAACAATGTACCTGACTTCTGTAGCCGACAGCAGGAGGCGGTATGAGAGCAGTAGAGATTGGGAGGCAAAGACACGTCATTGCAGAGGACGGTAGTGGTGTGCGAAGTCATTCTGGGTAGTTAGGACGCCGTTCATCGTTAACCGAAGGGAACAAAGTGTCCGGAACACGGCGGTATTTTAGAAAGTAGCGGAATAGAGCCAGCTACGTAAATAGTCATTAGCTATCGTCGTTATAGAAAAGAATTCTAAGATAAACTTACCTGAAGTTGAAATGCTCGACGGCTTCATTTGGGCCATCAATTGTTAAACCAAAGGACCACAAGTTGGCCTCCCAACAAGCAACTCAATGCAATCACGGCCGATGTGAGCGCTTTTTCGAAACATCCTGCTGTAGTCTATTCAATCCAGTTCGAGAGATGGTGACACCAAAACACTTGACGCCAGATGGATCTGTCATGACGGCTACCCAAAAGATTGTCAGCCGCTCCTGCGTTCATAAAGTAGATTTGCACCTTCATTACCAGGTAATTCTTCGAGAACTGCTGTTAAAACTCACGGGGAAAACGCAGAGCCCAATCGTAGGGCACCGCCCATCATCAGCCAAATAGGCGCCTTCAACGCCAGCAGATTTCATTGCACCCTATGGGTGCCGTATGGCACCAGCATGCAAGAAAGTCGAGCCTTCCCGCAGAAGAGGGATCCGCCAATGTGGCTGCCGCCGCTGCCAGAGAGATACAGTTGCGCTCCTTTACTTTGGCGAACTGAATATGACAATTGACCCTTCTTTCCACATCTCAGGCACAACTCTTTCACCTGGGTATACAACACCAGCAAACCTGCTCATGGTTATGAGTCTGCCAGGTGACCAAAAAACATGGCTTACCGAACTTTGATATCCTTACACGGTTCAAGTGCACCGTGGTGATGTCCAGCCATCAAATTTTCGATTGAGTGAATCTCACGGGAGGATTTCCTTGTATATCACCACTACGGATGGGAACGAGACTAAAGACATGGGTGGCAGATGGGTGCATTGGGATTCACTGGTTGAAGGACGCGTTGTTTGTACATGTTATATTCCAAGTACATACGGCTAAGGACTTTCAAGTCTTCCGCCGTTTACTCCTTCCCCGACCATCTTCCATATCAGCTTCGCGTTTACTCTTCTGCCCCGCAGCCCTCATAGCATCCTTCCTTCTCTCCTTCTCCTTCTCCCCCTTCCTCTCCTCCTCCTTCGCCAACTTCTTCTGCCTCTCCGCCTTCTTCTCAACCTTCTTCTCTTTCCTCCGCACCATCTGATCCTTCCTCAGCGCTTGTATCTGCTGTAGAAGTGCCACGGCCTTTTCTCCTCCGGCTCCATCACAACAGCGCGTTTTTGGAGATAGGACTGGTTTTGCTGTGATTTCATTAGTTTGGGTTTGGATGCGTAGGGGAGAGAGGCTTGGAGTTTTTTGGGCACGATGAGGGGGTTGAAGCGACGGGGAGCGCGTTCGATGCGCTTGTATGTTGAGTTGACGTTCAAGGGTGTTTTAATGCCTTCGTCTCGTCGGATTTGACAGGTTAGTCGCATGCCTGTCCAGCCAGCTTTGTTGGAGAGGAGAAGGGAAGTAACGGAGTTGTAGAATTTCCTGGGTGGGATTGAGTACCATGCTCGGAGGAATATGATGTCTGGAATCATCGGCATTAGAAGTTGAAGAACATGTTTAAGAGGAACCGCATACCGCTCATGAGGACCTTATCTTCAAAGGTTGCTCGGAACGCGCCATCAGGTTTCGGGAGAGCTTTCTTCACTTGGCCTCTGATACCCGACACAGTACGAAGATTGGCCCCTTCAAACTTCGCCACCTCCAAAGCAGAGGAGAACATATCCCGAACGACCGCCGTATTCTTGAAGATCTTATATGGCACCCCAGTCAACTTGAGTTTCTTCACAATCTTCACTGAGCGGTCAATGTCAAGCACCACCCCCGTAGCAGTGACCTTGAAACCGGGGCTATTCCCTGAGAGCGAGTTGAACGCGCAGAAACCGGTGTTAGGGAGTGACACTGGCCCATAGAATGTAGCGTAGCAGTGCATGTGCTCTGGGGTGTATTTGAGCATGCGCATCCGTATAGAGTGGTCGTCAAGTGAGTATATCGGGATAGTTTGGAATCGACGCCAGCCAAGGGAGAAGATGAGGGGGTCATTAGTTTTGAGAGTCTTAGCATACCACCTGTGTCGTTTTATACGGACTTGGATGTATCCGAATCTTTCTTCGGCTGAGAGGAGCCCACCGACGATGATGGGGTACGTAGGATCAAAATTCTCGATAAGCTCTGCAGGGACGTTGGCGAGCTCTATGCGGACATAGGATCCTGGACGGTAGCCCTCGACCATGGCACGCGATTCAGCGTCAACCCCTTCGAACTCTGCACGGTTCAAGGCAAGTTGGCGGGCCATCTCGTCTTTTTTCTCCATGTAAAAGTCGAGTTTGGAGGACTCAGGATCATCGTATTGTTCATCGAACTTGCGCTTGAGAGCTTCCTTCTTAGCAGCTAGTGCTGCTGCTCGTGCGGACTCGGGTCGGATGACGAGGGTTTTGGGACGTTGCCGTCTTCGTTGTTTTCGTTTTCATCCGAGTCTGCATCCCCACCTTGTTCGTTAAGTCCACTGCCACCTTGCTCTGCATCAACATCCCGCCTGTAATGAAGAGATGCCGTATTGATTCTAACATACCTTCATCATCCCATTTCTTCAGCTCCTCAGAATCAACGGGGTTGTTGCTCATATCCAGCTCTTCGGCATTATCAGACGACGTCTTCTTGATCTGGAAGAAGTCATCTTCGTCCATCTCCATGTTGTCATCTTCTTCGTGGTCCTCCGCGTTTTCGTCGCCGATGATCTCCTCGGGATTAAGGTTGGTCGAGTATATGAGCTTTGTCCAATCTTTCACCCGAGCTTTCCGGGAAAGGGAGGTGGATTTTTGAGCTCGTTCGGTTAGGTTTAGCTTCCATTTTGGTATTGACTCCCCCTCTTCTCCCTCTGAGATAGCCTCTGCTTCTTCGTCGCTGGGAATGTCTTGATCTTGATCTTCACCACTGAATCGGACCCGCCTATCCTCCTCCTCGACGTCGTCTCCGCCAAGATCGGAGTCGCTGTCTGCGTATTCGACATCTTCGCGTTCCTTTCTGCTGGACGAAGGAACTGTGCGCATGATTTTGCGGTGTGTCGTTCGGCCGGTATTTCTGGCGTCCCTTGGAATGTCTGCATCAGCGTCATCATTATCCTCATCCTCCTCGTCCTCGTCCTCTTCATCCTCCTCGTCATTATACTCTTCACCATCAGACTTCTCCCCACTAATGCTACCCTTGTCATCTTTGACAGTGAGCGTTTTTGAAGAAGTGCCGAACAACCGGATTTGAGATTTGGCGACTGCATCTTCGAGGGTGTTGTTGACGTCTTGCAGATCCATCACCATTTGCTCGCCTTCGCCTTGTGGAACTGGAGCGGGAATTAACAATTAATCAGTGAGAAAAGTCAGGAACATACTATCTGTATTTCCACGCGTGAAACTACCAGGAACATTCACCCACACGGCATCCTTGTCGTAGATCACCCCACCAACATCGGTCACATTTACCCTTGGAAGTCCGAACGAGTTCTCGGGGCGTCAGGTCCTCCAGACGGTCTGCAAGGAGGTATGGATGGGAGTTGCGGAAGACTAAGGGGCGGAATTTCATGACGCTGACAAAACGGGAGAGGTTTATGATTTCAGTGTCGGGGTATCGCCCGTTAAGGACTCCAGATAGGTAGAATAGCTTTGCGCCTTGGTAGATTTCGGTCCAAAACCGCTTTTTGAGGGCTTTTTTGGTGAAACGGAGAGTGGCGGCCTTTTTGATTAGGTCCAGGTGGGAGAGGATACCGATTACTTTTGGGAAGCCGTGAGATTGGAGGATGTTAAGGAATTCAAAGGTTTCCTAGGTAAAGTGAGCTGAGGCATTCGGAAAAGCGGGGAATATGTACCATTTCGAAACCAAAGGAACCGTCGATCATGAGGAGGACGAGGTCAGCAATTTTCCCAATGTCGATCATACTGTTGAGGTCGTTGCATTCAATGAAGGTGAGACGGCGTTTCTTCCACTGACGACAGTGACGGGACCTTTGACGTCGTTTAACATTTGTTTGGTATACCGCCGGACAAGGCTCTTGAGTAAGGCCGTTTTGCCGACTCCTGGGGAACCAACTATGGCTATGATTACTGGTGGAGGGTCGTCGTCAGGTGTTCGGTTTACGAGGGGGACGTGCAAGCGCGTTTGGTCTTGCTCAACGTTTCGTCTGCCCTGACGGTCTGCTCGACGACCTGATTTTGGTGCAAAAGCCTGCGAGACATGGTGAATTCGCGAAAGTGGAAAAAAAAAAGTTAGATGCAAACACCTTTTCGTTGAACCCATGCTGCTTTTCCTTTCCTTTCCCTCAACTTTCCCTTTGATTTTCTTCTCAGCCTTTGCGCGTGACTGAGCTGGGCGGTGGGCCTTGTGTGGACGATCGTCCATATATCCTGCCAGAGAACTGAAAAATCTAAAGCTTAACGCAGACCCTAGATGTAGCGGAAGCGTGACGTTTGTGACTTGTAGGTTACAGACGTTCGGTTTCGATACACTGAGGTAGCAAATAACAGACCGTTTGAACGACTGAATTCACTAAGCTACTGAGTAAATACAACAGGTCTTTTATACTAAGCTGAGGGGAAGTAGGGTCGAGAGGGAGTGTGAAAGGCCAAGCTTCAAGGCCGGAAGAGTGTGAACCAAGGAAGGTGATTGGACAAGAGAGTGTGGCTAAGGGTATGTACGCGTAAGCAAAGGGGACGCATAAGCGATAGGGGACGCATAAGCGATAGGGTACGCGTAAGCGCGTAGGGGAAAGGGGGAAAGAGTCCGTTAGATAAATGATTAGATAAAAGAGTGTGTGATGTCATGTGTGATGTTAGTGACAACCGTCACACTAGATTATGTAAGGTTAGCCTTTAGGGCCTTGAAGCTTGAAGCTGAAGGCGGACCACAGCCTGCTTTCTCGACTTCTCTCTTATCTCCTCCCCCAAGGAGAAATGCTCTTCAAGCTGTATCACTTGCCCCTCTCCGTCATGCGCTCTATAAGTCGACGCACAAGTTTGACAAGTTATTTAAGCGGATTCCGAACGTTTGTCTTGGCTTTTCAGAAGTTGTAGGTCTGTGCCTGGCCGAACAATAACTTTTACTTACCTACAGTTTACTTACAGTCTCTCGCCATGATTTCTCCGCAAGAATTGTAAGGCCTGTTTCTGTTTCGGGAAATCACCGTACCTGTCCCTGCGTCATCTGCACTATCGATGCATATCCATTGCACAGATGCTGCCAAGAAGTAGTCCTAACTTGGTCCCAAGAGTCAAGACCTTCATGTCGTCGGATGGGAGCAACGCCCAGCTCATCCGTTCGAAACTGTTTCGGGGTTGAATTATGAGCATATAAAGGACCTGTAAGCCTCCTCCAAGGCCATCGAATCATCTTACGACAAGATGGTCTGGGGCATCTCACTCCAGAACACCACCAATCTATCTGTCTCTTTGGCACCGAACGGCAATGTTGGCTCTGCGGATCGTTTTATTCAAGTCGATGGATATCATAGCATCGTTATTCAAGAAGTTGGCAACCGTGTCAGGCGTACCTCGACGACTTGGACTGTTGTAGTATACAATGGTTTTCATAACTTTGAATTGGGGTATGAAGGTCAGTCAGTCAGTTTCTTTCGCAATAGTCCATCTAACAGATTCACGTAGGAGGACCGACCTTCAATTTCGTTATCACAAGGGAACCCACACGTGGTACTATTCAGTCAGTGGAAGGAGTGGAAGCTGGCAGCTTCCCATTTTGCCGAAGAAGACGAGTGCGCCTTTTTTCCCAACCAAGATGAACGACTAACAACATTACGTGTGGTACAGTTGTTGACCGCTCGCCCGTGTGGATATACACGTTCATCTCAGGACTTGCCATTATCGACACCACCCGTAATAACGCTGGGAAGTCACCCTCGCTCCAACTCAAGAAGCCTCGCTCGGACGCCAACGTGGCAACTCAGCTTTGGGTCTGGACAGAGGGCGGGCAAATTGCCAATCCATCGACGAATAAATGTCTTTCAACGGATGGAACGACCATAACCCTTGTTGCCTACCGGTAAGCGTGTTCTTTATTTGGAGATTCTTGTGCTGATGATCGGCGTCAGGGCTGGGGCTGCGACAATCCCAGCAGAACAGGTGTGGACTCGAATCAGTAACACTGGACGGATTCAGAGTTCAAAGTACCCCACCAAAGTTTTGAGAGCCGATCGTCCTCAACTCACAACTTCACCACCACCAGCTGGCTCGAAGGATGCCTGGGGATATGGCTATATCGTAAGTTCACTTCGCGTTGGTTTGCCAACGCCGTCAGCTGACTCAGCTCATATGTATGGTTAGGTTGGAGCAAGCCTTCTTTTGTCGGCAGATGTTCCACTTTGGCAACCGACATTCTACGATGGACCGGAAATGCGAGATTGGTGTTTGATCCCTCCTGGATTCGCGCAACCTATTTCCTCGAAGGGTATGTCAACTTTTCTGGCTTTTCGTCGAGTGCATCCTTACTTTTTGTCACCACAGATGGCCTTATTCTGGACAGAGTCAGCACTGTGACCTCGCCTGACTTCAACAACCTCTCTCCCTCTCGGCTCTGGTATCATTCTCGAGGTTTGCTCGTTAACGACCTGGATGGTCAGACGCTGAGTGTCAATCCTCAAAATAACAACTGGTATCCCACTGACAAGGATGGTATGTCCGCTGCTGCGCCAAAATTCTGAGTTGAGATCTTGATGTTTTCATAACAGTTTACAATGTCCAGCTTGTCCGCACCCAATCAGCCTTCAATCAATTTGGCGGCACCCAGTGGCAGGTGAACGGCTTGGCCTCCAACTCGATTCTCAACCTCCAGGTCGACGGACCACTTTACTTCAGCTCCACTGCACAAGTTATTAACAGTGCGCGTGTCGGAACTCGAGCTACAGATTGGTCTCTCGGCAAGTGAGTCGCATTCCCTGGTGCGGTGGTGCATTCCATACTCATGCACTGTCCTCCAGCTCGCGCGAATGGCAATGGTTCCGTGGCCCTGATCTCCGCAACGCAGCCTTCATCGACCTCACCGTCGCTCCGAACGGCTTTCTTGTAGGTCTGACCGCCGATAAACGTCTGTTCTACTCAAGCGGAAACCAACTCTGGAAAGAATTGCCTGCTGTTTTCAATACTGCAAATGCCAAAGTTGCGAATGTTTCCATTGGGCTTCCTAGCATGCTCTATGCGATGCTCAGTGATGGTACGGTCTACAAGCTGGCGGATTATAATTCCAATGCTGTCTGGACTCAACTGCCCAGCATCACGGGTGGTGCTGCGTACATATCTTGTGGCGTGGACAACAACGTTTGGGCTATCTCGACCAGTCGCAAGGTCTACACTCTCGACGGTTCATGGGTTGATGTCACATCGACCTCACCAGCGAACCTGGTTGCAGTTGAGACGGGCACTCGTACGTCCGTCTGGGCGATTGATACTACTGGCAAAGCCTGGCGACGTGATTCGTCAACGAATCCCCCGTGCGTGTTCCTTGTTGTACCGAGAAGCGAAAATTTACGATTTTGGATGATACAGGACTTGGGTTAATGGCGGGGCTTCTAATTTAGCGTCAATTCAAGTCGGAGTGGATGGATCAGTGTTTGCCGTCACCACTCAACAGGTTGTGGTTCGCTACAATGGCACTATAGCCAATACGTGGCAATCACTGCCTGGCCGCGTCAAGAGTCTTGCTGTAGCTTCGGCCAACCTTGTCATTGGTGCATCTTATGTAGAAGGGATTTACAGGTTAGTCCGGTTCTCTCGGGCTTTTGTCACTGTCAGTCATCTGGAAATTCCTCATTAGGTATCGCCCGGCACCAGCAACTACCTCCACTTCCACGACACGTCGTTTCCAGCTTCTCGCCAATTCTTCTGAAGTGAAAGCACAAGACGCAGCTGCCTCGTACGGCGCCACCATCGCTGAATTCATTTTCTGCGCAGGCATGGCAAAAGCGGTGTACGACCCCAAAGCTGCAGTGAGAAGCTACTTGACGGACCTCTCATTTGTCCCCAAGGCCATCATCGACGACACATCTACAAATACACAGGCGTTTGTTGCTTGGAATAGCGCCTCCAAGATTCTTGTTGTGTCTTTCCGTGGAACGGAAATGACTTCAATCGCGGATTGGACAACAGACTTCCGGCAAACGGAGTCATCGAGCTTGGTTATGTTGGGTGATGGTCCCTCCAACGGACAAGTACCTGTCGATTTTGGCACCGCCTATGCTGCGGTCCGAAATAGCGTGTGGGCAGCTGTGAAGGTGATTGGATCCTCCTAAGTATTTGTCCTGTCACTTGACGGCTGAGGTAAAATGAACAGGGCGTAGTGGATGAAGCTGGGATTGCGCAGATCAACAAAATCTACGTCACTGGACATTCGCTTGGCGGAGCTTTGGCGAACTACAGCGCTGCTGACCTCGCCATTCTTCTCAAGGCGAAGTACTCGTTTACCAATCGGGATGTGCTGAAGATGATCAACTTTGGCGCACCTTACTCCGCTAATGATGCATTCTACGACTTCTTCACCAATGGTTTGGCAAGCAGCCTGACCAGTGTTGCTGTGATTAACGAGAAGGATGCGATCCCTTAGTTATCTGTGCCATTCTACTTGTGGAGGAGGCTAGGCACGCCGTATATTTTGTACGACCCCAACTATGCGCCAGCGGACCGTCTTTATCCCCACTATGTGAGCGACGCTCATTTTCTTACTTTACACACGTATCTTCTAAAGCCATTCCCCACAGATTTTGACGTACAACAGTTTGCTGTCGTCCAAACATAATAGTACGTCTTTCAGACACGAATCTTAGAGACGTTGACATATGATCACTTTTAGCTTTCGCAGCTACGAAGAGCATAGAGGTCGAGATTACTACCGGCACTGATTCATTTGGCTGGTTTGACAAGGCTGGTGAGTTGATGACGGTAGCTGAGCTGTGCGAATTCCAAGTAACGAACACCACGCAGGAACGGGCAGAGCAGTTTCTATTGTCTTTGGCAAGGTCAGCCAACTCCAAGGTCACAACATCTCTTTGCCACTTCCAGGCACTTCCAAGACGTGGCCATTGGAAAAGATTGTCTTCGACTCGTCTCCAGAAAATGGGACGGTCGGTACCGTTACGTCTTTGCTCACCTTTGAAAATGACAAAACCGATACTTTCTCCCTTGACAAACCCTATTTATTGGACAAGAACGAGGTCAATGGTTTTGTCCTTTGCATCGACACTTCGGTATCCTTCACTCAAGGTGCCGCTGCACTGTTGAACTTTGGTGTCAGGGACAATTGGCTTGTCAAGTTGGTATCTTTTCGATCATTTTTTTTCTTTACTGATTATTTGGCAGGGGTATTAAGATCAAAATAGATGGTGCGGTTCGTTACAAAGTGCAGAACGCCTATTTCCGCCTCGGACCTGACTGGGAGTCGGTATATGCCGACGTTTTACTGCGTATATACCGTCTTGGACAATTTGTTTCATGGCTGACGACGGCTTCTGATAGATCCCGTAGGATTCTCAATCCTGAATGACAGCTCATGTTGAAACCACACGTGAGAAGTATGTATAACCTTCCACTCTTGTATATATATCTTGCTTTGAAGCCCATGCCTTCCCTCTTCATTTCCTGTTCCCTGCTTTTCCAATTGACACGAGAAGCTCGTAACGTAGAGAGCTGAACATGTCAATGTACAAATCAAACTTATGCGTTAATTCTCGTGCAGTTTAAGTTTGAGATATGCCTGAGGATGGTTGTTTGCCTGTATCTCTCGATGCAACTATCAGCCATGCTCAGGGGGTAAAATGTCATGCACGTATGTAGGTATGTCAAGTCCCTCTGGCAAATCTAAAAGGCAACAGCGTAGCCGGTGCTGCATGCGTAGCCACACACTAACTCTCTCTGAGGCAACCCGTAACGAACTTGAGGGCCCAAGTTAGAGAGGGCAGTAGCTTCTACTGTATCGTCTTGAACTTCAGGCATTTGTCTCCCTATCCAATATAGCCATATAAGAACACGAGAATTGTGATTCCATTTAGCATACGATTCGTAGCTCAACGCCAATTCATTCCACCATCTACATTCTAATATCTATCACTCACAAACTACTTCTACTCCGCCCTGGAAACTTGGGTCCTCCAGGCTTCCCTTGAGAGCGTTCATCTCGTCTTCGAGTTCCCGGGGTGAACACTTCTTCGCGAACTCAAAGTCTACTAAAACCACGTCGTGTCCTTCCCGCACAAGAAAATTGTGTTTGTTGATGTCGCCAAGCTTGATCCCGAGCTCATGCAATCGCCCCAAGGCCTTCCTGCAGCTCTCGAAATCTCCTGGCACCGCGGCCTTCGCATCTTGTACCCATTCAGCAACGAACCCAACCACGCGCCCGTCTTTCCCCTCAGTAACATGGCCAAGAAACTTGGGGCCGATACCCTTCCCACGGATGGATCCATAAGCAGTCGTCTCAACCTCCATGTAGGCGAGTTCCCAAGGCCAAACGGCAATTTTGATTAGAACAGGCTTGCCGTCGTTAAGTTCGGGGTGTGTTGAAGTGCGAACGCGTTGCCTCACACGGTTTTCTTGTGCGAAATCCAGCTCGTTCAGCTTCACTGGATGCCAAAGATTTTTCACCCCTGCGAGGAGCTCTGTCTCTACCTTAATGAAAGCGACTTCTCCTGTTCCAGGATCCTTAGCCACGTGGCCTTTGTTCCAATTTCCGGGCGGAAAAGGTGGGAGGAGCTCGCTGAGCAGGATGGGCCCGAAGGTCCAATTAACCTCTTCCCCGCCGAGCGCTCCTGGCGCTGTGGTCACGTATTTGAATTTCCCGTCGACGAGGAAGCGGTAAAGGCTGTCATTCGGGTCGATGGCGTCCTGCGGTTCGACGAGAGAGGCAAGGAGCTGGACGTTGGCATTTTTTGATTTCGAGATGTTCATAGTGCAAAGGGGCTTCGGGACTGTAGATGACAGGAGAGCGAGACGATTGCGTGGTCGGCTGAGAATTCCCTGGATGCAAATTATGGCGCTCGACTCCTTGAGACGGCGGTAACAGACTTTGCTAATGCGACAGTTTAAAAGCTGTTGGGGGCCTCGGAGTGAAAAGGGACTTGAGAAGGGTTAATCTCGGCTCCAGTGCACAGAAGACTTTCTGAAAAACGCGACAAACATAGAAACTTTACGTTGAGTTGGACGATCCTTGGTCAGTGTGACGACCAAGTGACATGCCATATCACAGTGTCACTTGGCCAACATTGACGTCACTAGACATACACGTGCTACTGCCAACCACTTCGCCACCCGTTAGTTTGTGCACTGAACAATTGCGGTCTCAACTCTCCTTCCTTCCCAACAACCAGCAGACATCATGCCGTGGCCAGCGTATGTCTTCGAAACATTTGAGGCTATCCCCGGAGGGGTGAATGTAGGGACTGTCACGGGTGACCCGCGGATAAATTTTGAAATGGGAATTTCTCCATAGGTTGGCCTTCAATCAATGCCAAATTTTGCGTAGGCATAGTATATGTATCGTAAAATGTGCTGTGCAATTTTGAAGTGAGTTTCACCTGGTTTGCTTTCGAAAACTTAAACGGATACAATTTATCTGTGAACATTTATCTGTTTCATATCCGTGACACTCTGGCTCAAATTTCTCACTCATTTTTAAGAATTATAGCACACTTGTAACATTTTAGAGAAATAGAACATCTATGGTACAAAATATAAAAAAGATCTCCTCTGAACGCACAGAATTGACTTCACAAATTTGATTTCGGTGAGTGGATCAATGTATTTTAGCATTATCCATGACAGTCCCTAGGTGAATGCGCCAACCGACGAATCACTCTTCTATGGACCTTACAACACACTCTTGACCTATCTATTTCCTCCCACCAAGCATTACATGATATCCCCTCAGTTCAAGCGACCACTTGAGGGCTGGTCTATCAATTTTACCACAGTCTTCATTGTCCAAAAGGCATTTCACCCTGTATTCTTCCTTGAAATCAAGCCCCCCGGAGACTATACACATTGGTCATCCTGCGCTGCTGCCGACAATCAGATGAGGGCACGATTCTTTGACCTTGCCGATGTAGTGGACCTCCCTGTGATCCATGGCGTAAGCGCCCTTGGAACATGCCTTTGTTCGTACTTGTACCAGCGCAACAATAACACGTTGACCCCCCCTCGCATCCCTCTGGATGCCGAGTTCATGAATGATGTTGCACCTGCTGCACGGTGGGATATCGATCTATTGTCAGAAGAGGGCGTGGAAAGGATGACTGAAGTTGCAGGTGCTGTGAAGACTATGGTGGCCCAACATCAATGGTAAGATCCTGCATTGTTTCTAGAATCCTCACTGACCTCTTTTAGGTGATTATCTGATTCCTAAGGAGTGTAACAATACACTCCTAAAAATGCGAATTTTAGCATTTAATCGAATAAAACCACTGTAAATCATTAAATACAAATTGCAATGATTACAAGGATCAATGGACAAGCCCTGTCCAGTTGATTAAAGTATTTGCCAAGAAATGTGCAGTCTAAGGTAGTAGAAATTATGGTCAGCACATGAATGGGCCACTTTAATATGCTCGAAGCCTGTAAATGACAAACACTATCACACTACAGGTGTTCTAGAGTAAAAACCCTTCAGCACAGGGTGTTGGACTATACATTAAACATGGGCTTAAATTACAAAGTGATTAAAACAATTTAATACAAAGCAAGACACATATGCATATACACGCAACATGAGCCAGATGGGAGAAGTCAGAAAGTCATGTGTTGGCAAATATTGTGGAAATGAAGCATGTGACCACATCCTCATGCATGTTAACTTGAAAAATCAAGCTTTTAAGATATTTCCTGACATTCCTTGAAGAAAATAAAAGAACTATACTATTGCTACTCATAGAATGTGTACAAACACAATTATAAGAAAGACATTTGTTGATGCACACAGTTTATGAGCATGAAAGCCATGTACGGCTATTCCTGTGTGCACATCAAAATGATGTGTTCAGCTACAGCCACACGAAAAGTGAAAACTTCAAAACAAAAGCAATTCTATTGCGTTGCACACAACAGAACTCCTTCGTTTTGTATGAAATGCATATGATAAATATATTAAGAATGTAATGATGCTCAAGAGAGCCAAGATAAAGATTTTCTATTGAAAATCTACCTAGAAACCATAAAGCCAAAGGCAGATAGCAACACATCAGTGTATGCATTGGCTGATAAGCGAGCCTATTGTTACTATAATGCAATGTGTTCAAAGTAGTAACCAAGGCAATAGAAACAGAAAACATGAGATATCAAAGAAAGATAAAAATAGCCACTCTGGTTATCACCATGTAACACATCAAATTGATGTGTTCAAAGAAAACACTACAAAATTTGTAGTATCCCTCGAGAAAGACTAAGAAATATTATTATAACCTAGTAAAATATATCAGTTACTCGGCTTTCATATATATCCCACAGAAAACACATGTAAAAAGCATAGATAAGGATTTTTAGTATTTAAGGAGCACACAGCTAGATCAATAACACAAGGAATTGTCCTGCATTGACCAGCTAGTTGCACTCTGAGTAGAGACTCAGGAGGTGGACAGTTGTAACCAATTTAAGGAGTTTTCTTCATGATTAAGATAAAGTAACTGTGTGAATAAAGCCAGCATGCTTAGGATTCAATACACTTTGATTTTGGAAAGCTTAAGGTTTTAAAATAAGAATTCTTGACAAGGCAGTGAACTTGTAAGGATGAGCATTGGATCACATTGATATTGTAGAAGCTCAAGGGGGCTATACTAAGTCAAAAGGGTCAGTTGTTTTGTGGAAAAATAAGAAAACTTGTTGGATAAATTATAAAACCAGAAAGACAAGCCAAGACAAGGTAGCCAGATCCATAAGTCTGGTATAGCATGGCTATTAAAACATTCTCAAATCACTCCCCATTACAAAACCATTACAAAAAGCCTTAGGGCTACAATATATGAACTTTGTATTATAAATTTGTATAAAAACAATAAAAGTTGAAGTTCTACTAAGATAAAACATTTGGGTATTTCTTAATACCTTGAGACCCTGAACTCGAAGCATTTGTGCACATGCTGTGTGTGTTGTGTGTTTAAGGTGTTGTGAGTGTGTTGTTTTTGGTGTTCATGCATCAGTTCAGCTTGTATTTGATTCTGAAGTGCTTGGTTTTCCCCTTTGCCTCATCTCTGCAGCCAAGGCAGAAGAACCCTCGGTCAACCTGCCGGCCACCATTGAGCAGAACTGGTGCAGAGATGATCACCATGAATCACTTAGGTTCCCCAGTGGTTCTGTCTGACTGTGGAAGACCACTGCCCATCATACTCTGGGCCACTGCCTGGCGATTGTAGAGTTGAAGTCTCCTCAACTGCAAATTCCCCCCCCCCTTGTAGTCCAAGCACAACAGTACCGCCTGGGCAGGCTGAGGATGCTCAGTAGTTTTGCCAAATTGAAGACTTTGTGGGATCTTTTAGCATTGCTCTGTGGCTTGAAGAGCCTGTATACTTCATAACATGTGAGGGGGAAGTATTCTGGCTGCTTGGTGAAACAGAAGTAGCAGACCCAGCAACAGTCTATGAGATAGAGATGGTTGCCAAAGCGATTGCATGTGAAACATCAGCTTGTACAAAGCATTCTGCATAGTGTACTACAGTCAAACACATCTGCCTGTATGCTGACAATGGCATGGATAATGTTGGGGAAATGCTCAATGATTGGGGTGTTTTGGTGGACCGAGTTGACAAGCTCCATTGTGCAGCAGTTGAGGCCGTGAAAAACAAGTCAGCAAAGGAATGTCCATCTGCAGCAGGACCTTGATGAGAAGTTCTAGGGGGAGCCTGTCAAGCTGATTAGCAGGAAGAGACATGAAGATGGGCTTGTAATTGTGTTGCCCATTGTCGAGTGGACACCATGTTTCCAGCTCCGCATTGTCCAAGGTATTGTCGCAGATATTAATCGTCTGGCATACATGGAAATCAAGTGAATCAGAGAGGTTTTTTTCCATCACAGGGTGGAGACCAAGCAGCTCAACACTGTTGTTTAAATGTTTATGAATGATGAGGGAAGGAGGGGTGGATTGACCCTGATATGTCACATGTCACAGTTGGTGATGTCACCTCTAATTAGATACAGCTAATTAATTATCGATAGACCCACTTTGCGTTTGCAGCTCTTAGCATTTTTATTTACTTGTGGAGCGGGTACAAACAAAAACTAGCCAGATTTAGGTGGAACTGGCTAAGTATAGAACAGAATCTCAACTTGAACATCAACGTAATCAAAGATGCCCTCCAAATCTGGCTAGTTTTGTTTGTACCCGCTCCACAAGTAAATAAAAATGCTAAGAGCTGCAAACACAAAGTGGGTCTATCGATAATTAATTAGCTGCAAAGTCACCAAACTCAGAGCTCAAATGCCCACCTTGATCCTCCCACCTGAGATTTGCTCTTTAATTTGCAACTCTTCCTTGCTATCTCAATCTGACCTCCTTGCTCTCTGCTATGTTTCCCAGTTCTTCCACTCTGAAGCTGAACATATGCTATACACCGCTGTCGACATCCAAACCTCCTCTTGATGATCACTCATGCCATGGTGTACCTCCCTCATTCACAGACCCCACCTCACGTCCTGCATTACCACCCTTTCCCTCACCATGCCTGCCCAAACAAGCCTTCAAGCAGATGACCTCTCCCACCTCACGCATGCCCTCCACCTCTGTGTTAACCTTCACAATCTAAGCATGTTGGATGGGAAACCCCCCTTCTCCAGTGATGCAGTGCAGGTGTGGATCATCCTGGGGCATAATTTCACCCTGGACAAATTCACCAACATGTACTTCAGCCTGATCAGCGTGTTGAGTTTCCTGGAGAGCCAACCAAGCCTTACCATGCTCTCTGCGGTCCTCAGTTACAACTTGAATTCTTGAAAATTTTAAGTTGCCCCATGAGGAGATGTTACAGAACCTGACCATGCTAGATACTAGCACAGCCATTGTAAGAGTGTTGGCCCACACAGCTTCAAAGCCTTGGAAAAACATCAAGTGACTGCAATGCTTTTTAAAAAGGGATGAAGATGAACTAGTGACAGTCATTGGGCTATCTAGCTTCAGGCCCTTGGATAGTCTCAGCATTGAAATACAGGAGAAATACCACATGGAGTTAGGGTTTGTGGCTGCCTGGGTGGCCTCGGAGGTACCTAACCTTAAATACCTTTGGATTGTGGACTATACATGTGTATGTAGTCATCCCTTTATTTCATTAAAAAAGTTTTACTAACAAAAGCCATCTCCAGAGATGAATCTACGCCTCCTTCCCCCCCATCCCAATGTGTTTCAAGCACATCCAAACTTTGATTATAAAACCTGCCACCTTATTACCCTCTCCAGACTCCCCAGATCCAGTCTGCACCTACCCCGAACTACTTCAATATGCAGGGCACCTCAGGGTTGCCAAATGCGTCATGAATGACCTGCCCACGCTTGAATTATTGGTTCTGATGCTTCCAGAGAAGAACTTTGGGTTCATGCACGAAGAAGAAGGGGGAGCGGTGGTGCAGAATGAGGTGGAGGTGGATGATGATGTGTGGATGGATGTTCAGTTGACAGTTGATGTTGATGTGGAATAAATTCACTTGGTAGAACACAATGTTGATATATCAGCGGTGCTCGTATTGGAACTTGTTCTTTTGGAAAGGGAGTTGCATTTTTTGTATTCAATTCATGAACTTTTATCCAGCTTGCTGAATGTCACTACACGTAGTGCCAAATGGCTTCCTTGTTACGATGGATATCATTGGCACCAAATGTTCTGCCAATGGATATGTGCAACACAACCGCTTCCAGGAAACAATCAAGTACCCCACAAATCTGCCTGACAATTTTATGTGCAGACCAGCCTAAGCTTCCTTCAAGATGCATAGCATAACACTCCACACTGACTCCATAACAATGTGTCCACATAAGCAAAGGAAAAGAAGATGGTGAATTTCTAGATATTTGATGTACCTTATGGTGCACACCTACCAGTGAAATAATTAAACCATCACTATGCCCAGCGTGCTGTGCAGAGTAGGATGGAGCCCTCATAAGCACAGCCAGATATGACCGTCAAATTTACAGCATAGTGATGGGACACATCTCACAGATTTCAGGTTAGTTATTGTTGAAATTGCCTAGCCTCCTGTATCAATGAAATCCGTAAAGCTCTGATGATTCTGCAAACTTCGAATAAAACAAAAAATTATTTTTGAGAGACATGTAACATACACAGAAAATAATTTATTGTACACACCACTTTATGGAAACAGCCCACTTGGCAAGTAGCCAAAAGACTAATCAATATGATTTTCTTTTGAAAATAAAATATTCATGGTTGTAAAGGCGATGGGACCCAAATTTGTACACTGTACATGGAAGATACATTGGAAGATGAGGAGTTTAAATCCTCAGCTCTGTTGAAGTCTCCACTATTGGATTACAATTGTGCATGCAGAAGAAAGGGCTGAAAAACATGGGGAGTATGCTGGGATGTGTCTGGTTCGCCTTGTTGGTGGGTTGTGCAGTGTAGGGTATGTTGAGGGAACACATCAAGGGCCTGTGCAAGATCATACTGGCAGCCTGGAAATGTTGTAGTCTTGCGCAGGTGCATCTGGAGTACCTTTATTAGGATGGGCATACATCCATCCATGCAGTCCAGTTATGTTAGTCATGTTGGCCCATTAGGAATGGGCCACCTGGCCCTGACAATCTGTCATTTGGTATGGGTCTAGCTGGGGTGGCCAGTTTGATTACTGGACCCCATTCTCAATGGGGCAGCCGGACCCTGAACAATCACCTAGTAACCATGGACTGGCTGTCGGCAACAATGCCCCAGTCCACTGAAGCAGCCAGGTGATCCTTCAGCCATACCCATGTGTGGGGCAGCCCTCAGGTGGGGCTAGACCATGTGGTGGTGGGCTAAAATTTCAGGGTGAACTATTGGGCTGGCAGGTGAATTGGATACTTGTAGTAAAATGTTTATAATACTCCACCAGACCAACCACCACATATTGCCTCCACAAACATAGCAAAACTTTTTTATAGTCTGTTGAGATAAATAAACTCTGCACATTTCCTGCACAAAAGAATAGAACAAATGTGACCGTCTGTGATGTAAATTTTTTATGATACGCCGCTGGACCAACCACTGCACATTGCCTCCACAAAAATGACCGATGGTGATGTAAATTTTTTATGACACTCTGCCAGACAAACCACCACACATTGCCTCTGCAAACATAGTAAAAAATTATTATAGTCTGTTGGGATAAATAAACTCTGCCCATTTCCTCCACAAAAGGATAGAACAAACATGACTGACAATAATGTAAAATTTTTATGATACACTGCTGGACCAACCACCACACATTGCCTCTGCAAACATGACTGATGGTGATGTAATTTTTTTATGATACTCTGCTGGACAAACCACCACACATTGCCTCTGAAAACATAGTAAAGAATTATTATATTCTGTTGGGATAAATAAACTCTGCACATTTCCACAAAATGGAATAAACATGACCGACGATAATGTAAAATTTTTATGACATGCTGCAGGACCAACCACCACACATTGCCTCTGCAAACATGACCAATGGTAATGTAAATTTTTTATGATGCTCCACCAGACAAACCACCACACATTGCCTCTGCAAACATAGTATAAAATTATTATAGTCTGTTGGGATAAGTAAACTCTGCACATCTCCTCCACAAAAGAATAGAATAAACATGACCAACGGTAATGTAAATTTTTTATGATATGCTGCCAGACCAATCACTGCACATTGCCTCCACAAACATGGCCGATGGTGGTGTAAATTTTTTATGATGCTCCGCCGGACAAACCACCATACATTGCCTCCACAAACATAGTAAAAAATTATTATAGTCTGTTGGGATAAATAAACTCTGCACATTTCCTCCACAAAAAAATAGAATCAACATGACTGACAGTGGTGTAAATTTTTTATGATATGCTGACAGACCAACCACCATACATTGCCTCTGCAAACATGACCGAGGGTGATGTAAATTTTTTATGACAGACCACTGGACCAACCATGCACATTGCCTCCGCAAACATAGCAAAAGAATTCCTAAGCACACACCACAAGCCCACCTATCTAGGGCATAAAGTTTTATTGAGGACTAGCTCCAATTCTCAGTAGCAACCAAATATGGAAGGGGTGTATTTTGCATGGACCACATGAAATAGTACACAATGATGCATTCATTCAGAAGATGCATAGCCACAACAAGGTTAGTCCAGTTATCTTCCTTGTCCCTGGGCAGGGCCCCATCAAAGTTGTGGTTTGTGCCTGGGAAATTTCCAAATTGAGGTGATGCCCTTCATGCATGGAACCCTGCATCCCGACGAACAACGATGCACTCACCCAATTTTAATCTGTATAACCCACAAACCAGCCAGTCAATAGACCTTAATGCCATGTTAATTACCATGCTTAAATATTCAACAGTTATTTTGTTTGCTTAGGAAAACATGAAAAAAGGTGTTTTACATAGATAATCTCTATGAAACCTTGACTGCATTGTGGCATCACAATGAAAATCATCAAGACTTTTTTTCTTTTCCAAACAACTTATTGCCAGGCCTAGCTTGTTTGAATCATGCCATTTCCAGCTTTTCAGAGGTGGTTTTCATTTGTGTTAAAAGTCATTATTAAGTTCCGTGGAGCTGAAACAGTCTGTGGAAAGGTACATTTCACAATAAAACCATCAAGATTTTTTCTTCATGAACAAGTTATTGTCTGGCCTGGCTTGTTCAAATCCTGCCTCTTCCAGCTTTTCAGAGGTACTTTTTATATGGTGTGAAAGTCATTAAATTCAGCAGAGCTGAAACAATCTGCAGAAAAGTACATTTTATGTCCCACTGAAATGTCATCACTGCTGGACCCCCCGCAACCTACCCTCTGCTGGTGTCGTATGTTGCCCTATATAAAATGTGCACAAGTAAATAAGATTACTTCAGCAATACCACTTGTTTACTAGTGCATATGTATTATCTTTCTATTTAATTCTAGTGTTCTCTGCCCCAAACAATATTTTTTTACTGCCTCAAAAAATAAGTGCTACCCTGCTGGAGCACTCCAACAGAGTCATTTAAAAAAAATTGCACTTCTCCACTGGTCCTTTTGAAAAGATTGTACTGCAATGGAGCTTCATTAAATATATATATATTGCTCCAGACCTCCAGCAGAACTATTAAAAATAAGTATCTCCATGAAAGCCTTTTTTAAAATAATTTCCTTCCTACATTGAAGTCAAAGGAAATTTGCATTGCTCCACCTGAGTATATTTGAAAATTCATTTATGCTACCAGTAGACACCCTCCTTGTTTACTGAATTATTAAGATATGCTTTGGCTATCATTTTCATCAGTGCCCTTTAATACACATTGCTCTGATGGAACCAATTTTGTTAACAATTGCATTGCTCTTCCAGTCTTTTAAAAAATATTGCATTGCTCTGCTGTTGTTGTTAAAAAGAAATAGTATTGCTCCACTGGGGTCTTTCAAAACATATTGCATTGCTCCACCAGAGGCATCAAAAGAAATTGTGTTTCACTGCTGGGGTCTTTCAAAAAATATTGCATTGCTCCACCGGAGGCATCAAAAGAAATTGTGTTTCATCGCCGAGGTCTTTCAAAAAATATTGCATTGCTCCACCAGAGGCATTAAAAAAAATTGTGTTGCACCACTGGGGTCTTTCAAAGAATATTGCATTGCTTGCCAGAGGCATTAAAAAAATGTATTGTGCTGCTGGGGTCTTTTTTAAAATAATTCATTACTTTGCCGAAGTCATTTTAAAAAATTGGTTTGCTCTGCTGGGGTCTTTAAAAAATTGCACGTCCTGCCAGACTCTTTAAAAAATTGCAATGCTCCAATGGAACTTAACAAATAGTATGTATATTGCTTCAGACCAACACACTTTACAGCATCTAATCAGCCTGCAGTGGAACCCTTCTTGTAATTCATCATCCCATATCTTTTTCAGTTGTAATGTTCCCAACCTTGACTGGCCTTGTGGCAACCTGCAGGTTGGACCCTTATTGGTTTTGATCCTACTGTATGTTTTCAGTTGTCACATTCATGGCATTGATCTGACAACTGCTGCCCTATCATTATGTATAACCATTATATTAGATTTGCAGGGTGCCCTGCAATGGCTGCCACTAGACAACACAATGCGTGCTCTGCATCATAATGCCCCCAGCGGTCAGCAGGACAGCTGCCTTGTGCTAATGGGTTGTTGTAAAGATTCTGGCTGGACCATTACTAAAGGCACATTTTAGAAACTGGCCAGTCCGGCTGGGCCCATCTGGTATGGGGGTTTGTCACATCCGGCTGCTCCATTAGGTAAGGCACCATGTGACTAACATATGTGTGCAGTCGGTCCAGTGTTTTGCAAAAAGTACTCAGGGGTATTGTGACAACCAGCATAGAGGGCCAACTAAGGTCACTGATTATTTCTGGAGGGCTTGAACTTGTTCTCATGCCTGAGGCATCATTAGAGTCAACATCTATGGAATATATTAGTTATAATCATTCAATGAGGGGGAAGAACCAACCTTGATGGTGACTTTCATCCAGTTGGGTTAAACTGTCTCTCAAGGAGTCAAGTGGTTGATTAGATTCATTCAAAGCAGACAGGCAGGATGTAGATTAGCCAAGTTGGCATCCATCTGAGGGGTGACCAACTTCTTGAGTCCTTGAGCTGTGTTCTGTATTGATGGTAGAATCAATCGATGTCAACCAGGATATTGACAAGTCAATTGTGCTGTCATTCAGGTGTGCAGAGTGTCCATGCTCTCCTGCTTGTCTCTGGTGTCGCTCTTTCTCAAGGTCTTATCAGTGCCCCCCCTATTCCTGCACGAATCCGGTCATTCCGGTGGAATGAGATTTGGCAGGGAGGCCAGCCAAATTAGTCATTCCGGTGTGTTCTCATTCCAGTGGAATTGGATTATTCTGGAATTCACACTGGAATGGTCCCAGGAATGGTGTTCCCTGGAATGGGCAGGAACAGAATTCCGTTCGTGTATTTACATTACAATTCAATATCATTTATTTATTTCAGATGGATAACAAACAATGTTTATTTGGTAATCATGCTCACCAAACATGACCACTCTCTGCTTCCCTCCATCACTCTTCTTCCCACCACCACCATGCTCGTCGCCGCCGCCTGCCATGCTCATCACCACCACCAACATCGTCGCCGTTCACCGCCACCATCCACATCCGTTGTCCAAAACCGCATCCGTTGCCCACAACCACAGCACGAGTGACGTGGCAACGCCACGTCACTGAATGAACGAGCACCAGACAATGACCACCCAATGGCATTCAAGCTGCCACGTTGCCAACAGCGACATGGCAACCAGATGATGAACGACGATGATGTCATCATTTGTCATCCTCATTATTGGTGAGTCCGTCCCCCACTCACGTTATTTTCACAATGGAATCAGGTGCCACGTCGCCTCTCTCGGTGACGTGGCAACCGAATGGCGAACGACGAACCCGTCCACGATATCAGACCCATGAACAACGTGCACCCAACGCGAACGAGCCCCACTGCCCACAAATGGCAACCCACCGCCCACGGACAATGCCCCTGGTGCCCACAAATGACAAACAACATAGTGATGACACCCACTGACGACGACAAACCCCCACAGACAACATCACCCCACCGATGGACAACGACAATCCGCCACCGATGGATGGCGAGCACACACACTGACAACGACCTCCCGCCCATGGACGACAACGACAACCCAGCCCCACCACTCCCTCCCCCTCCATCACTCCCTCCCCTCTCCACCAATCCCTCCCCTCTTCACCAATCCCTCCCCTCTTCACCAATCCCTCTCCTCTCCCTCCATCCTCCCTCCATCACTCTCCACCCCTCCCCACCCCTCCCTTTAATATTCAATCTAGTAAAATATATTCATGTTTATATAGTTCTATTGAATAGACATAAATTTATCTGTTTAATTATAAATATCATAAGGAATTGTTAGATCAAGGTCTGAGTTGTTTAATAAGTACTGATTAAGTCACATGACATCTGACTAAAGTTGGTACAAGGTTGATTCCAGTGGAATGACTGGATTCCACTGGAATTACACTGGAATTACACTGGAATTCCGCAGGAATGATGGGATTCCACTGGAATTGCGGTGGAATGACCAGATTCCTGCAGGAATAGGTGGGGCACTGACAAGTACTGTCTTTCTCTTCTGATTTTTCCACTATTTTATTGCTATTTTTCATTTAGGGTAGCTACACTTTCTATTTTTAGAAATATCCAATGGACCCTGACAACAGCACCACTATTGAAATATACATCAACACAAATGAAATAAATACCAGATCTCCCATGAAAGAGCTGTCATGTGGAAATGAAACGGTGTATGAAGCAGTAGCCATGAAGAATGAAGCGGCAATTGAAATAAAGGCCATGATGAATGAAATATGGAATGAAAGAGAATTGATACAGTGGCATAGAGAGCTTGAATGAAGTAGGTGCCGTGGAATGAAATGAAGTTACTTCATTTCATTCATGGTAGCTGATCAACATGGCTCACAGCAACTGTCGTGGATACATGATGTGAATGGCACCTACTAGTGATCATCTAACAATGCCAGCAGATACCAATGAACCAGCTTGACTGCATTCTTCATCATTTTTGACATTGGTATATAAATCTTGCAATATATTTATTTTTTGGTGTAAGAAAAAGTTGGCTAACATACACATGATTAAGAAAAGGTTGGCTGAGAGGTATCAGTTTATAGGTTAGAAATAGGGGGATGAAGCAAAGCCATGCCATGGCAGCTGCTAGCTGGCCAGCCATGTGCTTGATAACCTGGGCTCTTGTTTCCTCAAGTACAACCAACTGGGCCCAGCCAGGTACTTTCAAGGCTAGATTATGATCTGGGGGCAAAGTAGGACCTAGGCTGGCCTCATAATCCCAGGGTATACTGCCAACTGGGCCAGGCCATGTGCTTCATACCCAGGCTTCAGGTTACTGTACTATCACCTTGGCCTATCTCAAGCAGAGGCTATAGATAGATTAGTTACATATAGTGCCAACTCAGCCAGGCTCATCACTTAGGGTCCTCATGACCACGGGGTATACTGCCAACTGTGCTGGCCTCATGAGCCAGCAGTACATAGGTCAGTCACACTGTGGTGCCGGCCTGGACCCTTGAGTATCCCCTTGGACAAGTTTAGTATGCATTAGAAATGGATACATTACATTGCATATTGTGAAACCAAGTTGTCGTTCATGACTTCTTGATGAGCACGAGAGTGCAAGATAGCACCAGAGAATATACGAGGTACGCGGTTAAGTGTTCGAGGTGCGGTTCTGCAAGTTGACGCCACGCCTTGGTTATCCTGTGACCCTGGAAAGGGAATGTTGTCACCCGACGTCAGGTTCTGGTATCCTGGAAAGGAGGCAGGAGGGTGCCCAGCCTTGTAGCACGAAGGTGACTCAGTCCATATATGAATAGATGTGGTTGCAAGTGAGTTATATTAGTCAGGATCTTGGTAATACATAACAAGATAGTAAAATATGTACAAACACGATAATCCTATGTCATGCTAGGAGTTGATATTACTATGTTGTTACAAAGCCCCCCCATGAGATCGGAGTATCATCCATGATAGATGTCGGAAAGACTATTGTTGTCTCTGTCGTCGCCGTTTCCTTTCCTCACATTCTTCATCATGCTTTCGATAACCTTGTATCTTGTATCCACTTTGCCTTCCCCATTTTGTCTTTTGTAGCTTTCCCCTTCTTCATTGCCATCATCTGTATCCTCGTTCATGTTGTCCTGTCTAGGAGTTGAACCTCCAATGGTAGTGAGTGGGTCCATCATCATTGGACTAATGTCCATGGATATCCCGAGATTTTTGCTTGTTACAGGATTCATGGCTGAATGATCCTCTTCCATTCGGTCATTGATTTCTAGCTGATCTGCTAGAGTCAACCTGGATGAGTCTGACAGTCTGTAGGCTAATGGCATAGACTGGATTGGATCACTTAGTCAGGCTGACAGACGGTCAGTTACTCGAGACATAAGAGTCGGTAACGAATTGTCTGGAGGAAGTGATGCAGGCTGGAGTTTGGATGTCGCTGAAATTCTCAAGGCTAAAGACGAAGCAGTGGATCCTCCAGCTACGTTTAGTACATTTGACATTGAAGGAAGCAGTATGTTCGTAGTTATTGTTGGCAGGGTGGCGGCTACAGGCCATGGAAGTAGAGCACTAGGGGTTGGTCCAGCTGGTGGTATAGGAAAGGGCCACAAGCCTAAGACCTGCGCCTATGGCACGGCGCTTGGCCATTCCTTCAGCGCTGGTCACGGCTCGCCGGGGGCAAGCCCCTGGACCCCCTGGTACGCATGTTTAATCCCAGCTCTCATGTTCAAACTCACATATATACTTTTTCAAGCAGTACAGAGAAAATTACAGGCAACTATATCCTTTTATTAGTTAATAAATAGACATCTGATAGTAGCCAAATAACCCCTGGTACACATTTTTAATTCCAGTTTTAGTACACATGTTTCATCCCAATCCCCATGTACATTTTTAATTCTAATATTTATATGCAGGTGTGAATTACTGCTACATCTACATATATATAACACATTTTGCATACTCAGAAGCTATTCTGAGAATAGTTAATTAAATTCTAATCTCTGTACATGCCAGCCTGTTCCCAACCCTGCTTCCACATCCCCAATAGCTTGGGTGTTCCTGCAGCATGGGTGGTGGCATAATTTGGGCAGGCCCTCTGAATCCTCTGGTATGTGTCTCTTATCCCAGTTTTAGTACACATGCTTCATTTCAGTTTTTCTGCTATTTTGCAAATTCAAATTGGTTCTAAATATCCATTTAAGGGAGCCTTGAATATTTTTAAAAAAGCAAAAATCATATCTTTTATAAATGTTACCCCTATTCCACATTTTACTCCTCTTACTACTCTACCATGCTCCACTAATGTTTCCCATATTTTTGTACTGGGAACCCACCCTTGTCATGCCATCAGGTTCCAATATGTACAAAAAAATATAGTTCTAACATGACTTTTCCTTACCTCCTTGGCTTTCCCCAAATGCTATTGGGCCACACTGGATGCATGCCACAATTACTTGGACAAAATTATTGTAAAGATATTGTAAAGAAATTTGAAGTAATTTTACAGTAACAATGTCTGAAAATTTGTAAAAATTATTGTGACTTTTCCTTGACAAAAAGTAGTATTATCAAAAAAAACAATCACAATAATTTTACAACTTTTCAGACATTATTATTTGAAATTTCTTTACAATCTCTTTACAATAATTTGGTTCAAGTTATTGTGGCTTGCATTCAGAGCCAGAAAGTATAGGTTTGGAGTGGTTTAAAAAAATTAGATTATTTGTTTCTGGGTTTAAACATCAGCTCATCTCCATGGAATCAATTGACCAAATCTTCACTTACATGTGTTGAACTTCCTCAAATCCCTCTGCCCTCTTCCAAATCAGCTCCCTGAGTCCCCATTTATAAATTTTTACTAAATCTCCAAAACCATATTGTTGCTTAACTGCAGGCCTATTGAGATTTTTCAATTATAAGTCATTTACTGAACTACTAAAGGAATAACCTAATCTAGATTTTTGACAAAGGATATATAGTATTAGATGGAATACTTGAATCTATAGCTTTGAGACGTGCACATGATAAAGGGCTGGGGTGAAGGAATAGAATTTGTGGCATAAAAAAACAACAAACCCATCCAACATACTCAGATCTGAAAAAATATCATAATAATAAGGTTCCAGAGTTTATAGGTGGGGATGTTTAGAGTAACATTCCCAAGTCACCTCTGGAGCCTTAGGTGGATTTCTTTCCACAGAAATTAAATGTTGTAAGTGGAAGAGGGGAAAAAAATAGAAACCCAAACATGATAGATAGATCACAGAACTAAGTGGTACCACATTAGATTAATCAACTATAAAATTATAATAGGTGACACACCCAATGATAAAGAAATTTTAACCACTGCAGGAGAGCAGAGTTGATAGATTCAACCACAAAGAGCAATCTAAGAAAGTTTGAACAGAGATTATATCTACAACTCTATAAACCCACAAACTGGTCTCCCAAGCAAGGGTATATAAGTTACAAAAGATCTGCACTTCCCCACACAGGAATGTTTACCTGGAGTTGAGCAAGTAGATGAGGTCAAGCTCAATATACAAATGTGAGGAAGCTTACATAAAGGCTTATATAAGAATTTGTCAGCCTTAGTCAGCCTTAGTCACCCATCAAAAGCTTAAAATCTTTGTCCCATTCTATATAGACGAGCCTAAGACCCGTGCCTACGGCACGGCGCTCGCTGGTGCTTGGCCGTTCCTTCAGCGCTGGTCATGGCTCGCCGGGGGCAAGCCCCCTGGACCCCCTGGTATGCATGTTTAATCCCAGCTCCCATGTTCAACCTCACATATATTTTTTCAAGCAGTACAGAGAAAATTACAGGCAACTATATCCTTTTATTAGTTAATAAATAGACATCTGATAGTAACCAAATAACCCCTGGTACACATTTTTAATCCCAGTTTTAGTACACATGTTTCATCCCAATCCCCATGTACATTTTTAATTCTAATATTTATATGCAGGTGTGAATTACTGCTACATCTACATATATATAACACATTTTGCATACTCAGAAGCTATTCTGAGAATGGTTAATTAAATTCTAATCTCTGTACATGCCAACCTGTTCCCAACCCTGCTTCCACATCCCCAATAGCTTGGCTGTTCCTGCAGCATAAGTGGTGGAATAATTTGGGCAGGCCCTCTGAATCCTCTGGTATGCATCTCTTATCCAAGTTTTGGTACACATGCTTCATTTCAATTTTTCTGCCATCTTGCAAATTCAAATTGCTTCTAAATATCCATTTAAGGGAGCCTTGAATAGTTTTTTAAGAAGCAAAAATCATATCTTTTATAAATGTTACCCCTATTCCACATTTTACTCCTCTTACTACTCTACCATGCTCCACCAATGTTTCCTATATTTTTGTACTGGGAACCCACCCTTGTCATGTACAACAAATATAGTTCTAATGTGACTTTTCCTTACCTCCTTGGCTTTCCCCAAATGCTATTGGGCCAGAAAGTACAGGTTTGGAGTGGTTTAAAAAAATTAGATTATTTCTTTCTGGGTTTAAACATCAGTTCATCTCCATGGAATCAATTGACTAAATCTTCACTTACATGTGTTGAACTTCCTCAAATCCCTCTGTCATCTTTCAAATCAGCTCCCTGAGTTCCCATTTATACATTTTTACTAAATCTCCAAAACCATATTGTTGCTTAACTGCAGGCCTATTGAGATTTTTCAATTATAAGTCATTTACTGAACTACAAAAAGAATAACCTAATTTAGATTTTTGACAAAGGATATATAGTATTAGATGGAATACTTGAATCTATAGCTTTGAGATGTGCACATGATAAAGGGCTGGGGTGAAGGAATAGAATTTGTGGCATAAAAAAACAACAAACCCATCCAACATACTCAGATCTGAAAAAATATCATAATAATAAGGTTCCAGAGTTTATAGGTGGGGATGTTACTCTAAACATCCCCAAGTCACCTCTGGAGCCTTAGGTGGATTTCTTTCCACAGAAATTAAATGTTGTAAGTGGAAGAGGGGAAAAAAAATAGAAACCCAAACATGATAGATAGATCACAGAACTAAGTGGTACCACATTAGATCATTCAACTATAAAATTATAATAGGAGACCCACCTAATCATAAAGAAATTTTAACCACTGCAGTAAAGCAGAGTTGATAGATTCAACCACAAAGAGCAATCTAAGAAAGTTTGAACAGAGATTATATCTACAACTCTATAAGCCCACAAACTGGTCTCCCAAGCAAGGGTATATAAGTTACAAAGATCTGCACTCCCACACACAGGAATATTTACCTGGAGTTGAGCAGGGTAGCTGTGGTCAAGCTCAATATACCATGTGAGGAAGCTTACATAAAAGCTTATATAAGAATTTGTCAGCCTTAGTCATCGGTTAGTCAGCTTAGTCATCCTTAGTCACCCATCAAAAAGCTTAAAATCTTTGTCCCATTCTATATAGATACTGTCACCTTGCCTTGTATGAGGACTGGGCTCAGAGTATTACCTGAAGGTGACCACATGAAGGTGATGTTCGCACCAAAAGGCAGCAGGGCGTCAGGGGGTAATCCAAGGAGGGCTGGAGCACTAGGGACTATCGGTAATGGAGGAACTTGCATTGGATCGTTCATTGTGGTAGTACGTGCAGATGAGACACTAGATCGATCATGCTCTTTCGATGCAGATCGCATTGCTGGTGACATCCATGACAAACGGTGAGGATGCAGGTCTGGAGACCTAGATCGTCAATAAGGTGTTCGTTCTTGGTAATAGGGTGAGGGTGATTGTTGATATTGTCTTCTGGGGTATGTTGAACGAACGGGAGAATGTCAATGAGACCAGGGAGGCGATTGTCTGCTTGAACAGATTTGATCTGGTGATGGAGAAGATCCACACAATTCATGAGGGTAACACTGTTCCCTGTTGTTCTGTTGATGCGATGAAGAACCAGTGATAGTTAATGTGATCATGGGTGCATTTGAGTTATGACCTCGATTCATGTCACTTGAACTAGGCCAGCTATGTGTTAAATGTTGTAGAGCTCTAACATAATTGTCGTAGTTAGCATAGGCAACCAGCATCTTGATTTTGTTTTCCTGACGATGGTGCATATAAGTTCTCATTTGTCATGCTTGTTCCACCGATTCCATTTGAAACCAAAAACTTTGATTTTGTTTGATGTTCACTCTGAATATTTGCCTTACCGTTAGTTGGAGTCACGTTGCTATAGCCGATACTAAAGCTTGGACAGTCGTGAAATTCTCAGAAGTTGGTACACCGTAAAGCATCAAGTATGAAGAAGCGAATTCTAGTGGGTCTGGGATGATATCTTCTTGAGTCATAACTTCTGATTCTACTGTGAATGTTAAGGTAGGGATTTGTGGACCCATGGCTTCATGAACAGATTCTTCATCGCCTAATGAGACTTCATCCTCCGCTCATGTTTGATCAGTTGCGGGGACAGATGGAACAACAGGGACAGGAGTTAACTCAGTCAGAGAGGACTCTGTCATCATGGTTGTGCCTATGGCAGCGGGCTCTGTTTCTGAAATCTGAGCAGCAGGCATAATTATCGTGCTCTTAATCGAGGTGTTGGGGTTTACTACTGTGTCATGATTAAGTTGGAAGGGTTGTCCATATCAGGATAATCATTGTCATCGCTATCGCTATTGTCGTGATCACTTGGGGCTGTACGCAGAATTTTCTTCAAGAGGGGAAGATCTTCTGGTTTAGGAGCAGGAGCTTTCCTTCCTACATCCGTTGATCTAGGTTCCATAGTAGGGTAAATCCAGAACAGTCTTGTATGTTGTTGCCCTTGAAGATCCTTGTATGTTCCTGTTGGACAGGGTTGTCCAAAGGTCTTTGGGTCCAATACGCATCCTTCAGGAGCTTTAGGAGCCTGAAGGAAAAGTATATGCCAGCATTTCTCTCTGTCATACATGTTGTGAGTTTGGTGGTCAGGATTGTTCTTCAAGGACACTTCCTGGAAGGTTCCTTCTGGGTGGTACTTCTCTATGAACTTGTGCCATCATTTTCATTCATGAGGAGGAGCACCTGGGTGACTTGGTTCCACTCTACTCACAGCTGGTGGTCTAATCCATGGTACTCTGTTGTTGGCAATGATGACAGTATCCGGTGGTGGAGGTTCATACTCAACTTCTTGTTCTCCTGACGTTTTAGTCGTGCTTGACAAGGACAAGTCTCCTCGTGTTATCGCTAGGGAGTCATAATTGTTGATAGTCCAGTGTAACACTGATGCACTGGTTCCAGCCGCAAAATCTATCAAAGTTTCCTGAGCAGCAGATCAAATGCGCTCAGGAAACTCGATTTCTCGCATTACAAAACATGGTATACATTCCTTTAGGTACCATCACGCTTGTCATTCTTCCATCCCATAACCATACTCCTAGGTAACGATCATCCACCATTTCTGTCTTAGCATCTGGGTTGGGCATCCAGAATGGTGACTCTTGTAGTAGTGATACATAGTCTACAAAAGTGTGTTTGTCCTTTGTTCCTCTCTGGGCCTCTGTGATCCAATCGACAGCTGTCAAGAATCATTTATATTGTTGTAAGGCGTCTAAAGCCTCTGATGTAGGGACAGCTGGTCAAATTTCCAGACTCCATAAAGCTCTGTGTAGTGGTTCAAAGGAATGGTAGTCAATGTATGTCTTGTAGAGTGTCTCTATCCTTTTGTCCATCTCTTGATTTATTCAAATTAATTTGTTGATATACCCATCATGGATGTTTCTGGTATTGTAAGCTGGAGAGGCATTGCTTTTCCAGCAGTTCAGGACAGATTCGTGCTCTGGGCTGTCGCGCGGATTTCCCACTGCAGGTGCTACTATGAGTGCTCTCCATTCTTTGCCTATTAAACAGAGCTGGGCATTCCTGGTGGGGTCAAATGGTCCCATATGGCCATCGTAACGACAGTGTTCTTCTTTGAAGAAACTAACTCTAAGATTCAAGTTGGTTGGTCAAGTGCCTGGACAAAAGGAGTGTTGAAGGGAATTGGGCAACATTATTTCCCAGAGTTTGCCTTGGTTAGTGATGTATCTGCTTTGTATGGAGGGCAGTAGATCGTAGGTTGGGGGTGGAGGCATTCACGGATGACAATCATAACCAGTGAAACTGGGGATTCATCCAGGAAGGTACTGCCTGGTGTCATTGCCATCCACTCCAGGGATGTGACTGAGTTGCCCAGACATCGCTTGTGAGATTCAACTATATCTGCACTCGAAAGCTGTGGGTTACCCTAGCCGAGGGGTTGGTGATGGTTCATAAAAAGAAGTGATGATAAGGTTTGAGGGAGAAGGCTTCAGAGTTTAGATATACTGTACAGTCTATTAGGTAAGTGTTCTTTTTGGGTTAGGGCTTGTTGTTGTATGCCATGGAAATGTGGTGTAATTAAAGGCTTAGCCCTTTGGATTTAAGGTAATTCTGTTTGAGTTGAGCGGAATTGCATAGATCATACTCCGAGACCCAGGAGTCATCGGCTGGTCTGTAGCCCTTCCATCTGACCAAGAACATCCTTCTATTAGCTGTTTTCTTGCCTAGTAAACAATGTCCTAGAATAGCTTTTGACTTCATATTCTTCTGAGGCTCGTAATTCTTGTGCTGAAGGTAATTCAGTCCGTTCCCCAAAACAAGTGGGAGATGGTATATATTTCTTCAAATGTTCTAAGTTGAACACTGGGTGCATTGAATATGTATCGGGAAGTTGCAGTCGATACACCATTGGATTGATCCTTTCAACGACTTCAAAGGGTTCGATCATCCTTTGAATAAGTTTTTTACCTGTGCCTTCAACATCCACTAGTTCGAGGGTATGAGGGTTCACTAAGGCATAATCCCCTATCTCTAATTCTTGTACAGGTCGTCTTTTCTTGTCTTAAGCTTTAGCTTGTCTATCTTGAGCTAACGCGATCGCATCTTTAGCCGAATTATGGTAGGTTTCCAGCACTTCAACAAAGTCCTCGGCTGACTGGCTAGGTAGGAAGGGACGTCTGGATGGATCAATTTCTGGCACTATCACGCTTATGGAGGTCCTGGGATTGTACCCCATTAACAAGAAGTTAGGTGAATATTTTGTTGAGGAATGCACACTGCTATTGTACGAATAGGCTAGGACACTAAGCCCATTCGACCAATCCTCCTTGTCAGAGGAGACGTAAGCGCAAAGCATTTGCTCAATGGTAGCATTAAGAATTTCCGTTTGTCCATCAGTTTGTGGATGATGAGCTGATGATAGAGCCATAACACTTCTGTAGTTCGAGATTACTGATTTCCAGAAGATGGTTGCCCAATGTTTATCTCTATCTGATATTATGACTTCTGGCAACCTGTATATGTTAACTACTTTTTCCACGAAAAGTTTAGTGAATGCTTCCTGAGTTAGGGTAGAGTGTGTAGGAATAATAATAGCGAACTTGGTGAGTTTGTCCACTATAACTAGTATAGACATGTAACCTTGTTCACCTGAGGCCGGAAGTCCTGTTATGAGGGGTACATACCACTTTTATGATAAACCTTAGGCATTTGCCTGCACAGTCATCTGTTTCCTCCCAAGGGTTTGTATGATATGAGATACCCAGGCAAGTGGAATGAAAAATGTATCATTTCCTGCCACAGGCATTTCATTCTTTTGCCTGGCATATTTCATTCCTTGCCCTAGGCTATTTCATATCTATTTCATTCCTTGCCCTGGGCTATTTCATATCTATTTCATTCCTTGCCCTGGGCTATTTCATTCCTTGCCCTGGGATATTTCATTCCTTGCCCTGGGCTATTTCATTGCTTGCCCTGGGATATTTCATTCCTTGCCCTGGGATATTTCATTCCTTGCCCTGGGGTATTTCATTCCTGCCCTGCACATTTTTCATTCCTGCCCTGTACATTTTTCATTCCCTGCCCTCTGCAATTTTGATTCCCCTTGCAGGGTATTTCATTCCTTGGCACAGCTTTCAGGGCCATCAGGAGGGTGGTCACATGACCAATTTCCAAAAAAGGTATAAACTGAAAGTTGTAGCCCTGCTCTTTATCTTCTGGAATCTGTTGGAATCATGTTCTAAAGTGCTCCTGTTGTGGAGATATGATGTAAAACATTTTTCTCACCGCTGCATTTTTTTTTGTTTTTTTCTGATTTTCTCCATGAAAAAATGACCAAATAATTTGATTTCAACACATTTGGAAAGCTAAGAGAAGAGGCTACAATTATTGTATCATGGGAAAATTGACCCAAAATGGAAGTTGCATATGTACCCTAAAAAGGAAATTGACTGTAAAAGATTACTGATAGGCTACAAAAGTCAGATATACACTACAAATTTTACTAACATACTACAAAAGACTACAACCATCAGACATAGACTACAAAGTTTACTAATATACTACAAAAGACTACAAACAGCAGACATAGACTACAAAGTTTATGCTAGACTACAAAAGACTACAGATGTCAGACATAGACTACAAAGTTTAGTAATAAAATACAGAATACTACCATTGTCCACTTTTTCATTACAAAAATTTGTAGTGTCCACTTTTTTTCATTACAAAATTTTGTAGTGTCTGGTTTTTAAGACCACAAAAGTTTGTAGTGTCCGCTTCTTGGCACTACAATACTTTGTAATCAGCTTTCCTGACATTTAACTTGTGGTGTCTTTGGCTATGCATATGTTCATGGGGACATGATTGGAGGATTGAGTTGAGTTGACTCTTTGCCACTGTTCCAACTTTTGCTGTGATGTCATACCCATGATTGTGCTTTACATTGGTGAAGCCTATACTATCTTTTCAGGTAACCTTTTCAGATTGTTGCATACTGTCCCAGTACTTGTCAGTGCCCCACCTATTCCTGCAGGAATCCAGTCATTCCACCAGAATTCTGGTGGAATCCCATCATTCCTGCGGAATTCCTGTGTAATTCCACTGGAATTCCACTGGATTCCACTGGAATCAACCTTGTACCAACTTTAGTCAGATGTCATGTGACTTAATCAGTACTTATTAAACAACTCAGACCTTAATCTAACAATTCCTTATGATATTTATAATTAAACAGATAAATTTATGTCTATTCAATAGAACTATATAAACATGAATATATTTTACTAGATTGAATATTAAAGGGAGGGGGGAGGAGGGGTGGAGAGTGATGGAGGGAGGAGGGAGGGAGGGAGAGGAGAGGGATTGGTGAAGAGGGGAGGGATTGGTGGAGAGGGGAGGGAGTGATGGAGGGGGAGGGAGTGGTGGGGCTGGGTCGTCGTTGTCGTCTGTGGGTGGGAGGTGGGCAGCAGCGTGTGTGCTCGCCATCCATCGGTGGCAGATCGTCGTTGTCCATCAGTGGGGCAATGTTGTCTGTGGGGGTTTGTTGTTGTTGGTGGGTGTCGTCACTGCGTTGTTCGTTGTTCGCCATTTGGTTGCCACATCGCCGAGAGAGGCGACGTGGCACCTGATTCCATTGTGAAAATAACGTGAGTGGGGGACAGACTCACCAATAATGAGGATGACAAACGATGACATCGTCATCATTCGTCATCTGGTTGCCACATCGCTGTTGGCAACGTGGCAGCTTGAATGCCATTGGGTGGTCATCGTCCGGTGCTCATTCATTCAGTGACGTGGCATTGCCACATCACTCGTGCTGTGGTTGTGGGCAACGGATGCGGTTGTGGACAACGGATGCAGATGGTGGCAGTGAACGGCAACGATGTTGGTGGTGGTGATGAGCATGGCAGGCAGCGGCGACGAGCATGGTGGTGGTGGGAAGAAGAGTGATGGAGGGAAGCAGAGAGTGGTCATGTTTGGTGAGTATGATTACCAAATAAACATTGTTTGTTATCCATCTGAAATAAATAAATGATATTGAATTGTAATGTAAATACATGAACGGAATCCAGCGGAATTCCAGTGGAATTCCATTCCTGCCCATTCTGGGGAACACCATTCCTGGGACCATTCCAGTGTGAATTCCGGAATAATCCAATTCCACCAGAATGAGAACACACCGGAATGACTAATTTGGCTGGCCTCCCTGCCAAATCTCATTCCACCGGAATGACCAGATTCCTGCAGGAATAGAGGGGGCACTGATAAGACCTCTTCATGTATTTACATTACAATTCAATATCATTTATTTATTTTGGATGGAAGACTTTGCCTAAAAATGAGGTTGTGGAAATCCTAAGGAGGTCCATATGACACAGTGAGCTCATGGGAGTATAATATATGAACATAACTTGAATTTCTTGGTTATTCATTAATTTACCAAAAATAGATGACATCAATGATTGAGGTGGCTGTGCAATCACTCAAAAATGGCTTCAGAAGGTGTGGTAATGAAAGCCTGCTGTTTTATGCTTATATTAACTATATTATTTACAGATGATTAAAACATATTCACAAAGATTCACTTTTATAGTAGAAGGGAGGTTGGGATTGGGAGGTAAACTGCCACATTAGACCATGGTGGCCTGTCAAGGAGTTGCAGAGGGGATAGCTTTCTGTTGACTGCTTGTTTAATGAGGGAAAGTAGCTGAAGAGAGCTAACTGCATAAACAGCTGTTAGCTACTGCAATGAAGGCTGTTCGTCATCCCAGAAAAGGTTGGGAAGGAAAATATCCATAGTGTCCCTGGTTGTCTATGGCCAAACCATTGACCTCTCAATCTCTGATGGGACAGAAATACATTTTGAGGAGTTGCAACTGGGAATGACAAATAAATCAGAGTTCTATATAGAGGAATTTTGTCTTGACTAAACATTCAGCAGTGATTTACAGGTGATGCTCTTAGTGAGTTTGCTTGTGATTGTGATGAAGAGATGGAAGACCACGCTGGCTCCACATCAGGTATACTGTGGTATTACGACCAACTGTTCGGCCGTTGTGACGTGTGACGGCTTCGAACAGATGGGAGGGGTGTTCGAAATCGGGATGACCGTGTGACATGGCAACAAAAGTGTTCGGCCAGCGACAAGTGTTCATTGAGCGGCGTCTGGTAGCAACCTTCTTGCCTCCTCCACAACCTCTCCAGCACGACTCTCTTCACTAATTGTGGCCCAAAAGTTCTATATTCCAAGAATTTGACGTCTACTTCCCATCTGGACATCTACAAAAG
>Ga0307507_10002129_pt1 | contig 42592 bp, 12 predicted proteins | sample 7_EM_MG_FD_207223 | JGI IMG/M metagenome (GOLD analysis project Ga0307507, IMG submission 207223) | Populus trichocarpa ectomycorrhiza microbial communities from riparian zone in the Pacific Northwest, United States - 7_EM | ecosystem: Host-associated > Plants > Roots > Unclassified | place... | reverse complement strand
GCTAGAATTGATGCAGATCTTGTTCAGAAGACTCAATATAAGATTCCCCAAAATAAGACGGCGAAAAACCCCCCCCGAAGCCTTGGCCACTCCCTGAATTTTGTATTCCTGAGCACGACTACCGGATCCTACTGATCTGATTGGTGGGCTCTTATCGATAGCTTGCGTGCCCAAGTTGACGGGTTAAGGGATAGGCGTAATATTACACCTGGCGTTGGCCAATTAAATAGCTTACCACCACACTCTTCTAAAGCTCCTTTCCAGATCAGCTTATCACTAAAATCCTCCGCAGGCTGAGGATTACACCAAAAGACGTACACAAAGGTTGCCCAGTCTTAATTACGTTCGCTAGGGTTTAATACAGATCTAGTATACAAAGCAACACCGAGCTCTGGTAGAGACGTCCCTTCCTCATACTCCTTTTAAGCTAACTTTTGGGCGGCGAGCTCTTGTTTTTCTAGGTCCTCTGCCTTTAGTCTATCGACGTCTTCCTGAATAAGGACTCTGCCCTTGCTTAGGAGTCTCCTACTACTTTTCTTATCCATTTTGAATGCTTGAAACTTCTTATTCTCTTCTCTCTGTATATGCGCATCAGTTGCAAAGCCTATAGTAGCTTTAAATAGCTTTTCGAGACGTCGTTGAATAGGGGATTCAAGCATACCGTCTAGTTGCTCGGTAGTTAATTCGGCAATCTGATTTCGTAGAGACTAAAGGTCCTCTACCGTTTTGGGTGTCTTTGGCGTTTAAGGATTTGTATTTATAATTAATTATAGGCTTGCGGAGGGCCCTACATTTGGTAGAGTCTTTAAAACAGCCGTAGGATTATATAGCAGAAGACCTGTAGCTTTCTAGGCGTTGCAAATCGTCTCACAGGTGAACGCATTTGTACGTGCCGTTAGGTAGAGCTTTATAAAATACTCTTTATTCACCCCTATATGGCCATATTAACAGAAGTTGTCCACTTCTTCACTATAGTAGTGTTGAAGAGGTCCAAAACAGCCTACATCTAGTGGCTGAAGCTTATGCGTTAAATAAGGCAGGAGAGCTACTAGGACAATCTTGCGCGATAGTGCATACTGGATGAACTGCCAGGTAAGGTGGCTCAAATAATTATCTATTAGAAGCATACGGTAGCTTTAAATATTACCCTTAGCGTCCTCCACAAGTTGTCTCGTGTATTTATCATAGTGTTCGATGTAGTATAGGCCCAACGAGTCGTCCGTCCAGCCATTAGTTAAGGTCGCATAGGCATATCCGCGAAGGCGCTTATCATCTTAGTAATTTGATACCAAGTCTCCTGGTATTGCTGCCCCTTCCAAATTAAGAACGGAGGTAGGTAAGAGCCATCGGCGGTAATTGTCTCTATAATAAAGACTAACTCTCAAGATCCCGGTTATCGAACGGTCCGATTCTTTAACCTCTCCCTACTATTCTTGCCAGAGACGATTATTTAAGCTATTGCTGCTTGGCCTAGTATAACCCCTTTCTTGTCAAAGTTAGCTATAAATTTTAAGTACTTAATTGAATATTTGTTTCGTACGCTTCGAAAGAACTTAAACCAATCATAGATAATGACTGGATCATTATTCCAGGCCCTCTAGCAATCCAATTGATGACTCATAATAGTATAGAGCCCGTGGCGTTGTATAAATTTCACCCCCTAGTGTTTGCCTATTACCCTGCCTTCTGCCAAGAACGAGCTCGCCATTATAGGAAGCATATTAACCCTTATCGCAAGGCCCCAGGACTGACATTTGTGTATCCATTTAACAATTTGATCCTCCTAATAAGGATACAGTAGCGTTTTATAAGCTAGGTGTCAAGGGAGACGCCCAGCAAGGCGATGCGCAACGGTAGAATGGGGTAATGCGCGAACGCTGGAGGCTTTGCGAATTAATGGCTCAACGCCTGATTCAATGTCTTGTATAGCTTTTTGTATGGAGACTTCAGCTTCACGAGAACTTAACTGGGGAAGGGACATATTGATTTGTACAAGGAATTTCGGGTTTGGGTGTAATTTGGTAGGGGAAGAAGAAGAGCGCGTACAAACGCGTGTGTCTCGCTTGGGGGGGTGTCTCGCTTGGGGGTGAGCCACGTTACGAAACAGCAAGAATAAGAAGGCTGATTCGGTGAATATGCTGAATTGTGTCTGCCTTTATTTACGCCCCAGGATAAGCATATGCGTGAAAACCTTGCTTTGGGTTGGGCACAGCTACCTGGTACTCTGGGAATTTCTATCGGGGGCCTTAAGAAGCAATGGCGCCGCTGAGGAATGTAGTTTCTGGCTAACACCAGACTCCGCTTGCTCCAGTGATCAGATTGATCTAACCCTTCCTCATACAGAAATAATTGTACACATTTTTACATGGCTGGAAGCTCTTCGCTTCTGCACATTGACGATTCATAGTAGTGCTGCATCTCGTCATGGCAGATACACAAAGCAACACTCAAAAAGGAGCAGAACAGCTAGGGAGCGGCGTCGGAACTATACGCAATGCTAATGGCGGGTGTGCCCGTGCCAGGTGCGCTCAAGCAGGAGGTGTTGAGGACAAGGTGATTCCATTCTAATTATGAAAGTTACAGCGCTGATACGTTTTCTTTTCTTCCAGGATGCAAAGGTCCCCAATGAGCAAATACAATACCACGAAAATATGGCTACACCAATGCCCGGCGGACAACAGCGGTCGGAAGCATCTAGAGCCCCTCTGTCGTATTTGATGGTTCGTTGGCTTGGTGAAGGACCAAACGAGGAATACTGGAACACCAATAGTCGCAACAGCTTGGAGTAATGATACTCTCGGACTCCAGAGAGCTTAAATGGTCTCTAGCTATTTCAGGGATCTAGGCCTCCTGTTATGTCTTCTGGTTATGGTGTTGAATTGAGGCTATGGAGCTAAAGCTCTGTGTATTGCTTATTTTCTATATAGGTGGTTGAAGAGATTTCAAGGAACTTCGACCGACGGTCGAAGTTGTCTGATTGGTCTGATTCCTGCCAAGAGATGCCTCCCACAAGTCTCATCACGTGATATTATGGTTTTCTTATCGACCGCAACTCGCTTCCAGATAAGAGCCTCCCACATTAAAATATCATCTTTGTATACAAATTCTCATACAAATCAAATATAATCATATGCGCAGTACTTTTTTTCACTCAAAAATATATAAAGCTCTATTTCTTACTGGCTTTTCTATCACCAAGTCTCGGCAGGTGTTTCAGTCAATATGGCACCCCCATCAAGCCGTCGCAAACGAGCCGCGTCACAGGTCTTAGTACCCCAACGCGCTCTATAAGGTCACCCTAGCTCTAGTTCTCTTACTAAAAATACTCCGCGCACTAAGGTTACACCTAAAAAAGGCAAAACTAATAACACGGAAGCTTCTCCTGTTGCCATTAAAGTAAGCAATGATGAGGTTGACTTCTTGGACAAGGACAATATTGGGATTGATGAGGATAAGAACTATAGCTCTTTTACTACTATCCCCCCTAGTAAGGAAGGCTTTATTCCAGCTAGTATACTGCCTCTAGACTATCCTCTTGATAATTACAAGGTGACTTAATTAGCAACATAAACTTCACCGCGGCGGCGACGTTGGTTAAGAAAGGTAGTAGAGAATAAGGAAGTATCCTCTTAGCAATCTTCTAAATAGGCTAGGAAGAAGACGTTAAAGAAGCCGAAGCCTTATAAGAAGCCACCTCCTTAACCAGTACATAAATCGCTGTGTATAATACTAGCAGAATGTTAAGCTACCGAAGCTGCTACAAGAGAGGAGTCTCCCTTAGTATCATCTAAGGCTGTATCCGAATTAGATGCAATACAGGAACCAAAGCCAGAGGTAGATTTAGAGATCATTTAATATACTCTTACTTGGCGTATAGTAGTAGGAGCAATACCGCTTGCGAATACTGCCAAAAGAGTGTATATATATGGAGGTTTTGTATACTTTTAATTAATTGCCTGGATTAACGAAGTTTAAGTAAAACACCTAGGGCGATTTGAGCCTATTGCCTTAATTTAAGCTATAGCTTCCTACAATTAGGGTACCAAAAAAGATGAAGTTATTATAGATCTATATAGCTATAAAGATATCCAAGCCATGGATTCTGTCTTAGACGCCTAGTATAGTAACAAAAGGAAGGGCTTAAAAGTAGAGGCTACCGTAACACTTTTGGAGCTCCCTGCGACGTCAGATTCGTTAAATTCGCTAAAAGGCCATGCGATACAGGCTCTCAGCACTCAACTAGAAACACTTATAGAGGCCATAACTGGCTAAAGTAAGAAAGGGAAGGCCTCTGGTGGTAGTGCTACTGCTATTTAACGCCTAAATCTACCTAGCACCATGCTAAACGAAGTTATGGCTAAGAACGGAGGCCCACTAATTATATTTTAATGGGAATACAGAACCGACGCATGCTGGAATAGTAGGCGTACTTGCTGGGTTAATAGCAACCCAGATTACCCAGCAGATTACCACCTAATTAGTAAAACTATAATAACATTATAGGGGAACAAGATCTTTAAGGGGAAGGCTACTACTAATAAGCCTCCTGCTTAAATTGCGATCCTATTAAGCTAAAAGGACGGTGCAATAAGGGCGTGATAGATAAAGGCCGTGCTTAATTATCTAATAAACTTCCCCCTTTATACCCCTTACCAACTATACCCTGCTTAATATCAATACCTATAGCATATACAGTACGCTCCTTACCTATATTAGCAGCCTGTTATACCTTAACAACCTCCTTAGCAACCTCCCCTAGCAAAGCTGGATGATTTAAATTAAGCAGCAGAGCCTCCAATAAGCCTAATTGTGCCTAGGCTTAATTCTACTACAGAGCTTCGCGACTACTTTAACTGGCTTTAAACGCAGCTATATTAGAGCTCAGTAGAGCTAATTACTAAGCTTAATTATATTGCTGATACCCTACTTAAAAATAATTATAACTTAAAGGCCTTGCGGAATAAGAACGAAATCAGTAATAGTATATAGGAAGACCTTGGCTTTAAGGGAGGTGCCCTATTAAAGCTTTAACGAGACCTAAGGGCTTATAGGAAGTTTAAATTTAGGTAGGCTTTATATTCTTCTAGTATCTTTTACACTAATTATATATATAAGAAACTAACTAGTCAACTACTAGATAACCTACGTGCTGGAAATACAATTACGCAGCTATACAATCGCCTATATTTTATATACTAAATCTTAAAAAGCTTTTAAAGTCTATATAGTCACCAAGACTGTAAATATTGCGTTAAACCCACGTCTTAAGGTCATGAAAAGTAAGCTTAATTGGGTTAAACTCTAGAGAATATGGTGGCAGATACTCTATATAGACGCTAGCTCTCTTATAGAGGGTTCAAAGCTTCTACTTCCTATCAACTTTTATATATATATACTTACCTAATTTAACTCCCCTACCTGGTTTCTGTAAATTAATGCGTTATCTATAATTAAGATTGTACTAGGTATATACTATGGTAGAACTACAGCCTCAATCTAAGCGTTAAATATTTTAGTAGTAATAGAGCCTTGATATATCAACGTCCCCTTAAGAAAGCCATTACAGGTGTAGGCTGGTAGTATACTCCACCGCTCAGAGCGTCAAATTAAAGAGACCTTAATTGTAGGTAGATTAATAGGGCTTTACCTAAACTTCCTATACCTAGTTCTTTCATTGGCTCCTAATTCGTTAATAAACACTAACTGGTAAATGTCCTATATAATCTGGCGTCCCTTCCATAGGGAACGTAGATCCTTTGCCCGCTTAAGCGCTTTTCTTTATACTACCTTCCTACTCCACCGAACGCGTGAAAGTGTCTTCCAGATAGTTGAGAGGCCTATAATTATATTAAATTCGTTATATAGAAACCAGGCCATTTCATTAAGGAAGGCAGTTGGCCGATTAGTAAGAAATGCAAGGAGAGCCTATTAAAATTGGTTAGAAATTAACCAAATACCATAACATCAATCATCATGTACATTCTCATGTAAAGTAGTAAGAACTTAAGGCCTCCCTATTCTAGCAAGGCTTGGTGGGTAAGGAGTCCCCTATACATCCAAAGATGTTCTGATACGGTATATCGTCGTTTTATGTATTTGAGTGGCTGTAACAATCCATTCAACTACCCAGCCGTAGTATAAGGCGACGCAGATCTGCCAGATACGGTATAGAGGAAGCCTTGGGCTCATGGTGAGGAAATAGAGTTAAGAAGGTATGCGCATATGATTATATTTAATTTGTATGAGAATTTGTATACAAAGACGATATTTTGATGTGGGAGGCTCTTATCTGGAAGCGAGTTGCGGTCGATAAGAAAACCATAATATCGTTGCGGGCTTGTTTTCCAACATATGGTTGTGGGCTTCATACCATTGTCCGTGTCTATTTACTATGCTGTCATGCTGGGTACGCTTATAAGGCTGTATGAATGAAAGTACCTACGCAACTGTCTCATACAGCTTCACTGCAAAATACACCACTCTTTTCAGAAAAATTAATGCCCAAAAGTCTTTGGTAAAAATGCACCCGGTAAGGGCTGATCACAGGAGAAACGGAATGTTGGACCCCGAGTACAAAAAAGAAAAGGACTTGGCTTAGACGAAACAAATTGGAGCTCCTGTGTCTTTGCTGTGGCAATTCGGTAGTGACTGGCGAATGTTGCGCAACGCCGTCGATATCTGGAGAGGGATACAGGCCTTGGGTGGTGATGCTTTATCTCAGGTGCCTCAGCCACTTCGCAAGGAATTAGCGCTTGCATAACCCAGCACCCTTCCCCTGCACCCCCCTGCACCCTCGAATTCCTCTGCGAAGCGTCTGAGAGATTATGGGCGCGCGTTTGGTGTAAACTGGGTCCTTTTTCCAACGCGTGTTGATTTTAAACAACTCTGGCGGCGTGAATATACCAGCTACGGTCTTAGTGCGCGATGCATTTGAATTCTAAGCTATTTCTTTATTGTATTTTTAAAGTTTAAACCATCTATCTAGTCTATTAGGGGGCGAGATACAGCCTTAAAAAGGGTGAGTTCATTTTTGAAACTGGGTCACGTCGACCTCTTTAACTGCTCTAGCGATCGCATTCCACCACCATAACTTAGATTACCCTAATACTTTAGGGGCTGCTTCTCAGTACTATTAAAAAGCAGCTCCTAAAGTATTAGGGTAATCCAAGTTGTGGTAGTAAGATGCAATCACTAGAGCAGTTAAAAACCTAGTTACGCCCAGCTAGCCTAGTAAGAAGTAAGCTATTACTCTACCACCACAATTTGGTTTACTCTAATAATTTAGGAAGTGCTTCTTAATACTACTGGGAAGCGCCTCCTAAAGTATTAGGGTAAACTAAATTGGTGGAGTAATACCGCAAAAGGTACTGGTGTACAGCACTTACAAAGCGCGCCCATTTGCCCTCAGACCCTCGCTGAGGAATTGACCTCGCACGTGCATAAGCGCTGCATAAGTGCTGCATAAAGGTGCAGAGGTGGATTCCTCACCGAGGGTCTGAGGCACCTGAGATAAGTGATGCTCTGGTTCTCAGGCCACGGATGTGCTTGTGCGGGAGCGCACCCATCTACGCCGGCGTCTTCAACCGCCAACACTGGCACCTACACCTGCACTTACCATGGCTGCATTGCGCTTCGAGACCGTAGAAACTCCAGAAGCATAAGCGGGAAGGGCATCACCAAAACCCAATGCTGTAAACCCTGCGAGTGTGGGCAGCGGCACGACATCAGCGGCGCTCTTGGAGCGGAGCGGGTCCGCACAAACGTGAGCGCATTTACCCCACCCCCGGTAAGCCCTGCAACACGGTCTTCTCCTGGCCTTACGACCTCACCCGACACGAAGATACAATTCACAACGCACGCAGGCAGAAAGTCCGCTGCGCGCTTTGCATCGAGGAGAAGACATTCAGCCGCAACGATGCGCTGACGAGGCATATGCGGGTCGTCCACCCGGAGGTAGATTTCCCTGGTAAGCATCGCAGGCGCGGAGGTAATCACGATTGAGTGCGATGAGGCGGAGCCTGTATCTGGTACCTGAGCAATTCTTTCGAGATCGGTCGTGCACTGCCGGCAAGTGCTTTCGGACGATTGGTGCTGGTCGGGCTGGTGTGGGGCCTGAAAAGCGTTTCAGGTAGCCTTGGTCGCCGATTGGGCCTACATTGTGTCAGTCATCTTGTACCTCGAAAGGCCGGGGACACGTCGCCAGTGTGGAGGCGATCCTGGCCATGGCCCGCCTGGGGTTGTGGCTGAGTTGGCTGAGCAGGCTGAGCAGGCCGACCTGAAACCGGTTTCGGGCCGGCCTACTCATTCAGCCACAATTCGCCCGTGCACCCTAGGCGGGCCCATTGCCAGCCTACCCAGCCACAATCCATCTACGATGGCCAAGATCGCCTCCACAGTAATAAGTAGTGTGACTCACCAGCGACGTGCCCATGGCTGCTTCAGAGCAAACCCACTACACCATTTCAACCGGATGCACTAGGGTGGTGTATATTCCGTTTCAGCCTTTAGATGCTGGATGCCTGAGAAAATCAGCTTGGGACAGCTCGTGCGACAATTTCGCTGGCAGAGCCTCAGAACTGCCGTGACCTTGCAGCAAGCCCGCAATCGGTGGTGACTGACACTAGGCAGGCCCAATCGGCGACCAAGGCTACCTAAACGCTTTTCAGGCCCCACCCGACCGGCACCAATACGTGTTGACCTCCCACGCGTCGGCCGAGAGCGCTCCCGCACAGGCATATCCGTCGCCTGAGAAGGCATCGCCACCCAAGGCCTGTATCCCTCGCAACTCTCTCCAGATGTCGACGGCGTTGGTGATACTTGGTCTTTCCCACAGCATACACAACATTCGCTAGTCACTACCGAATTGCCACAGCAAGGACACAGGAGCTGGTCTAAGCCAAGCCCTTTTCTTTTTTAAACTTAGAGTCCGATATCCCGTTTCTCCTATCGTCTTTTGCCATCAATCCCTGCGATTAACCCTTACCAAGTGCCTTGCTACCTTTCACGCATGTCATCACTGATAATTGTTGTATTATCCTCATGCATCTTTCTAATTATGCTTGAGTGTGAACTATCCCTTGGCTGTTTGAACGATTGTCCATTGTTAAGCTTATCCCGATATGGTTTTAGTAGGGACTTTCAGGTATCAATTAACCTGGAAAGAATAGCGTATTTTGCAGTGAAGCTGTATACAATTCATGAACCCGTATGAGAGAGTTGTCTAGATGCATTCATTCATACAACTTCGGTAAGCGTACATAATATGGCAGCATACCAAACGGATAAACGAAAAATTTACGAAGCCAATAATTGTTACCAGATGATAAAAAAGGAACCCTAAATCCGTGAAATAGCTATCGTCCATTCTAGGTGCTGTGCGATATCCAAGGAAACCATTATCCTAGGCTGCCACAACTATGGCTATTCCAATGCCCCTCCTTTGGTCTTTCGCTGAGCCAACGCCCCATCGAGTACGAAAGCGGAGCTCTAGACACTTCCGACCGCTCTTGCCCATCTGGCATCGACATGGTTCCATTTTCGCGGCATGGTGTATGCTTGTTTTGGGCTTTTACTCCCTAGACAAAGAAATGAATCAGCGCTACAACCTTCATACGTTGAGTGACATTACCTTATCTTGAACATCTCCGAGTCTAGCGCACTCACCGTGAGCACATCCGCCATGAGCGCACTTGCCTTGCGTATTGGATGAGACGCCGACACCACTACCAGGCTGCTCCGCTTCATTCAGATTGTTATTCATAACATCTGCCATAATGATATCAAGCCACGCTATGACTCGTTAACATAAAGGAATAAAGAGCCTCAGTCATTTGAGAAAGCCTACAGGATATTCTGTGTTAAGGAAAAGGATTTGTTCAGTCTAATCAACAGGAAGATGGGGGCGGTGACAGACAGAAAGCACATGGTCTCGGGCGGTTTCACTGCTTCTTAAGTAACTGCAGAGGGTTTCCAGCTTGGGTATCTGGTAGCCATACTCGAGCCGAAGCAAATGTGGCAGAGTGGGCTTATCCTGCATCAGCATCCTAGAGTAGCATAAGGCAAACGTTCTAGTAGCAACGGCGATGATATTCTCTGCATACCATGCGATTTTGTCAGTGCTCGAAGTTAGCTCCCCCACCTCCTGCAATGCGTGTGGAGGCGCTTTCTTGACATCGATGTCGCTAGTCCTGCTAGCAAGAGCATGCACCCACAAACCCAGTCTGCCGTGCCGCCTGAGACAGCGTACGGCTCTTTCAACACGCACCAGGCCCCCCTGTAAAACGGTACTAAAACCTACTCTTAGAAGATCGATTTCCTTGTGAGGGGGGAACTTTAGCAGCGGTATCCATCCTCGCCTCCTGCCGATTATTGACCTTCACCCACCGTTTTAACAGCAGGTTCCAGAGCTGCACTGTCGCCCGGGCGCTTACGGAGTGGTTTTCTGCGGGGCCTGACTCTTGCGACTCCCCAGCGATTGCTAACGGTAGATCTCTTGCGTCTTCTAACCTTCTGGCATTTGATTACCTTACTCAGGAGACTTATACGCCACTTCTTGTACACGAAGAGCTATCAGGAAAAAGCCGCGACCGCCCGGGGATAACCACCCTATCTCTATTCTACCACGTCTCCACTACTTATCTCAAATGCACTTTGGCCAAATACTAGCCGGCGTTGCGGGGGATTTTTGGCCGCGCAATACTTAGCAAAGCTTGCGGCTGGAAAACGAGGACCACATACTGGGAAGCGTGCTGATTGCTACACGTCTGGCCGGCCTTTGTTATCGGTTGGTCAACCCCAGATCGCTTTAGCCTCTGGCGTTAGCGTGGGCGTCGGAGGCTGTTCGCAGACGTTAAAGCAGCAGCACAAAAGTTACATTTTAATATTTTGGTTTTCGTGATGTAGATGTTTAAACTTCAATCAGGAAGGATCTAAACTAAATCAAGAGGGGTCCGGGCGGTGTCCGCATCAATCTATCATTGTCCAAACTAGCCATGCAAGAATGTTTTAAGGTTGTTCCAAGAACCACAGGGGCGAACCCCCAGGGATGGGATCGTCGCTTCCGATAAACGGCGAGTCTTTCCTGGGCGGGGATATCCCTTCAGCGAACGAGGTCCAGTGTAAACAAGCTTAGGCCGTTTCGGATGGCGTCAGTGCATGAAACTCCCCCGGTCTAAACATTATGCTTTACGACGCCCGGTCTAAACTTTTTGCCGTTACGCCCACGTCATCATCTTTGGCCGCCACAGCATGACGCCCAAACTGTAATGCAAGTTCACCCCGCTTGGTCACACCACGTTTACAGCGGAACGGATTAATGTCCCCTCTGAGCAGACCCAGCCATATCGTGGTATTCGAGGCTCGGCTGATCGTCGGTCAGCCAAAAAATCACGTGTTCAGCCAGCCACCTGGCACATATTTGAGTATGTCCACAGTGCCACTAGCGCCAAGCTATGGATTAAGGGCCGCCCGCTAATTAAGCCGCTAATTAACGCCGACCATAGGGCCATTAGGGCCATTAGGGCCCCAAGTGTATATAAAAAAATCCTCCCTGCCTAATCCTTAATCGCGGCAGCACGTCTACTATTATACCTACTATATAAAATAGCGCTAACTAACCGTGTAGAGATTAATATCGCCAATAAAAAATAGGATCTACTAGAAAAAAGAGGAGCTCTTGCTGCACCCGGCCTAAAAAAAACCAAAACCAACTAAAAGAACCCTAAAAAACACCCAGAGAATCCCCATAAGATGCATGCATCGCAGGGGAGGCACATGTCAAATAATGGTGGTTCGCACTCGCGCGAGACTGCCAGAACCACGCCTAGCAATGGCCCTCTATAACAAAGATAGGCGAATACTACACTATAAAGCGGAAATACCTCTATTAAGAAGGCATCTAATAAAATATAAAGCCTATTAGACGTGTCTAGTATCTAGAATTATAGGGGAGTAATTATTAGCTATAATAAACTAATATAGCTAGTAGGATAGCTCCGCTAGTTTAGTAAACCTTAGGCACCCCTCTAGTAAACCCTTAATTAAATCCTCTAATAGCTAAGCAAAATTAAAAATAAATAAAACCCCTTTTTACTAGCAAACTATACCTAAGCCGCAATAGCTATACTTTTATAGTATAGGGAACCTACCCCCTTTAAGATAATAACTAGGTATATAATTATAATATAACTAAATATAGAAAAAGCAGATGGGCTTAGGGGATAATTAGAAATAGAAGTTCTTATAGAGATTTATAAAGAGGTCTATAATACTATTATAGTTTAACACCTTAGGAGTGAAGATTATTAGGTAAAACCTAAGTAGATAGTTATATAGCCGCAAGGTATAGGCAACCCTGGGGCGACCCAGGGGTGACTCGCCTATAAAGTACGTGCGCTGCACGTGCCTAGGGAAAACCCTTCCTACCTCGCATATAGACTCCTCCTTTTCCCTTAAGGATTTGTCTGTATATATAATATACCCTATTGTTCTATTATTGGACTCCCTATCTATATCCTTACCTTATATTTAAATCCTTACCAATCCCCTTAGGAGGATAGCCGGTTTAATTTTTCCATAATACCTCTAAAAAGAAAACCTATGCCTACACCTAATGGTAATACGCTAACGATATAACTGCTAAATGCTTTAGGATCTAGTGTAGATAAAACCGCTAGAAATATACTAGTAGAATTTAAGCTACCTTCTAAACCTTAAAATAATTAGCTACCTATAAACACTAGAGACTAGTTTAACTTATATACCTAGGCTTAATAGGAGCTTAGTAAGATTACTAGTATCCCACTAGATACTGCTAATATAAAGGAGCTAGATAAGCTGGCTAAGAAAATAGCCAACTTATAAAGCATTATTAATTTAATAAAGCCCTCCTATTGCCTCTTTAGTGAAGAGTATAAGTTATATAGTAAACGCATACGCCGAATAAATCTTAACACCCTAGTTAAGAAGTCACTACCTAATATTAGCGGTACTACTTAATAGCATTTTAACCGCTAGATTGCCGCAGTTAAGAACTAATTTAAGGTTAATAACGCTAACTATAATTATAAGCGATGTACGCGCTAGGCTATTAAAGGTCTTATTATAACGGAACCTTGTAGCAGGAACTACGGTGGGTTCTGTTATTAGGCTGGGTATATAGGTAAGAATAAAACAACAACATAATAATAACTAGTGGAGTAGTTGCCTAATAGATTAACTCCAATTATATTCTAAGATTCACTACAAGGAGAGAACTATTTACGGTAGGGACTAAGGTCCTTTAAATACATAACCATACTCTTAAGAAATCCTCTCTTATACATAAGGTATGTGTTATACGTGTTATACGTAGCGTATACTGCGTATACTTTATATACTGTGTATAATATTATGTGACTCGCTTACTATTCCTTATTATATAGTTCCACTAGATCTATCCTAGACCATACCTATATTAACCAACTAGCTTCCGCCAACTCTTCTCTAAGTAGTTATAACATTATACTTAAAGCGTCCGTAATACCATCTCCCTTCTCTTTATTTTTGTCCTTAAAGATTCTTAATATCTCTAAGTTGTCTACTAGAGGTGTAATATCTGTTTAATTAGTCTAGTTAATATCCTTATTTATTATACCTAAAGCTTCTTCTCCTTTATAAGCGTAATGTTGTGCTCGTACTATGGCTGCCATATTATTACTTAGTGAGATAATGTCGTCTCCATATTCTCGTTGTGTAAAAGAGGGGTTAGTATGCGTTGCGCTAGTAAGTCCTTTGTCCTAACAACCCTCCTCTTGCTTAGAGTGTACTAAAGCAAACATTTAATCGTCCTGTAATGTTCGCTCTATCTCTAACGCTAAGTATACGCGTCCTATAACTCTTAACAGTCTTTAAGTTCCCTAAGTAACTTGTTATAGGGTCTCGTGTTTAATCTGCCGCTGTAAAACTTAACGGTAAGCTCTTAAGCGCCTTAGATAAGCTTTGTCGTTCGCAGGAAGCGGAGTAGGAGGCTATAGCTGCTTAATAGCGTACCCTTAAAGCCTGTCTATCGGCCTCTGCCCGTCTTCTTTGTCTTAAGAAAGTGCGTAAGAAGGTCCGTTCTAAGGAATAGAAACTGGTTTAACAGGGTTTGTTTAAGCTAGGTAATAAAAGGATTAGCTCTCCTCCTACAAGGGAAACAACTCTAAGTAGCTTAGTAATTGCTCCTCTTAGGTCCCCTTTAGGTGACTCGTTCTTTGGTAATCCTTCTTTATTAATATTGCCTGACCTGCTTTCTTTTAATACTCCTGTACCTTTCCTATAGTGTTCCTTAGGTTGCTTAATGGTTTCTAGGTAGTCTTACTATAGCCTATCCACTTTACTTTATACTATGTTTCGTCATCCACATCCTTATAATTAATGATCTTTAAAACTTGCTATTTGTCTTCCTCTTGTCCTCTATACGTGTCTGCCTTATAGACTGGTGGCTTAATATTCCCGTATACTGGCTCTAGCATTGCAACGTATTGTATAGAGTAGATTTTTATTTTAGCTAGTAAGTTTAACTTATATATAACTAATAAAATTCTTTACTTAATTTTAAAAGGTCCTAGTCTAATATAGTCCAACTTCTTACTTAGTTGTTAACTCTTAAAATTTTTGTGTAGTAGCTATACTTTATCTCCCTCCTTAAGATCTGGTCCCTTAGATCTCTTAGTATTGTAGTACCTTTTTATTTATTCTTGTACTAGTTTAGCTGTTTCTTTAAGGTCTGTATAAAGATTCATTAATGTCTCTATTCTTTATTTAGCTGTGCTACTCATCTTTTTTGCTTAACGTGGCGATAATAATATTCTTAGCTTATATCCATAATTTGCCTTAAATAGTAATGTCCCTATTCCTTCTTATAGTGTTGCATTGTATGCAAACTATATAACTAGTAATAATAATACCCAATTATTCTATGTGTGATTAATATAATGCCTTAGATACTATTCTAGTGTCTAGTTTAGTCTTTCTGTTTGTCCGTCTGTCTGTAGATAATATGCTATAGATATTACTACGCGAACTCCCTATTCTACTAGAAATACTTCCCAAAATACTACTATAAATTTTAGATCTTTATCTGATATAATCTTATCTGGTGCTCCGTGTCTTGCAAATACTTCCTTTATATAGATTCTAGCGACATCTTCTGCTGATATCTCTTTAGTGTATACTATAAAGTATCCCTACTTTATTAGCTTATCTACTATTACTAAAATCGCGTTATAATCTTGTCCTATAATAGGATCTCTTAACTTTAGTAACTTAACAATAAAGTCCTATAATATAACCTCCTATGGTCTTTCTAGTGTCTTAATAGGTTGTAGCCCTCTATACAGCTTATACCTTGTTAGTTTATTCCTTTAGCAATCTAGATATTTCTTTATAACTTATCTTACTAGTCCCTAGATTCCTTAAATAATATACTCCTCTTAAAGTCTTAATACTAAGCCTATAGCTCTATTGTGTTTTTATATTATTCCCTTATGGAATTCCTTAACAAATTCTTCTGCGATAGACTTAGGCATATATATTACTTCTCTGTTTTTATATTGCTCTAAGTCTAGATTCTCTACCTATGCTTCTTAGATCTTCTATATCCAATTACTCTTTAGTGATTTATAGATCTGACTTTCTTTGGTTGCTATAATCTTTAGATAATTATACCTAATTAATCTATCTTGATCCTTTTGTAACAAAGCTCCTAATAGCTTTTTATTACTTTATAGTTTAGCCTTTTTACTTAAAGCGTCTGCTTGTGTATTATCTATACCCTTAGTATGCTAAATTTTGAAATGGTATTCTATAAGTATTTCCGCCTATCTAACCTGTCTTTGGTTGAGTTCCTTTGTTATTAGGAATCCTATAAGGTTCTTATAGTCCGTTTTAACCACAAATGGTTTCTCTATGCCTTATAAGAATGCTCTCTATTTCTTAAGTGCTGTAACTATACCTAACAACTCCTTATTATAGATATCATAGTTTAACTCTAGTGGTGTTATCTTTCGACTATAGTATGCCACTAGGTACCATCTATCTTAATATTTCTATAGGAAGTATGCCCCTAGTATAAAGTCTAATGCGTCTGTTTCTATAACCGTCTCTAGACCTAGTTAATAGATCTTAAGAACTAGCTCTTAGGTAAATAACTCTTTAATTCTCTTAAATAGTTTTTATTACTCCTTTCCCTATACCTATAGTTCTTCTTTCTTTATTAACTGCGTAAATAGCTTAATGTTATGTAACTATTGCGCTATAAACCTTCTATAATAATTACAAAACCCTAGAAACGATCTTAACTACGTAATATTCTCTAGTTCTTGCCAATTTACTATAGCCTTAATCTTCTTTAGATCTATACTAAGTTAGCCTAGTTTAATAATAAATCTAACAAAATTGGTCTTCCTAGTAAAGAACTCGTATTTCTTAATTGCTACTGGCATCTGTTCTTCTTGTAGTCTCTTTAAAACCTATTTAACGTGTTCTCCATATTCTTCTTTACCCTCTAAGTAGATAATAATATTATTAAGGTATACTATAACAAATTCATCTAGGTATTCTCCTAATATACTATTAATTTGCTTCTGGAATGTTACTAGTGTGTTTATAAGCCTAAACTGCATAACTAATAGCTTATATAGTCCTTCTTTTAACCTAAAGGCTACCTTCCACTTATCGCCTTCCTTGATCCTAATCTAATGGTACGCCTATCTCAGATCTATCTTTGTAAAGATCTTTGCGTTACCTATCCTGTCTTAGATTTCGCTAATTAAGGGTAAAAAATACTTATCCTTCTTGGTAATACTGTTTAACTATTTATAGTCTATATACATCCTAAGTTTTCTGTTTTTCTTTGGGATAAATAGTACTGGATATCCTGCTAATAACTATAATGGTCTAATATATCCCTTATATAAGTTCTCCTAGATAAACTCCTTAAGCGCCACTAACTCGGTTTTAGTAAGCTTATAAATTAGAAAGAACTTTAGACTTATTCCCTCTTTTAATTCTATCTTATAGTCCTATGCTATATACTTTAATAGCTTTTTACTTTCTAGTAACTATAACTTTTTACCATACTTATGGTATCTCTTTGGTATATAACTTAAGCCTTACTTAGTCTCTTTATATGTCGCTCTAACTTGGTACTATACCAACTTGGTTTACTATTACACTTTGCGCCATTATATATCCTTAATATTAACTTAACCTATAACCTAATTAATCTTTAGATTGTACTTCTATAACTAAGGCATTCCTAGTATCGCCTCGTCCTATCCTAATAGTAGGATATTAAAAGATATTCTAACTGGTCTCCCTTTAATAGTTATCTAAATAGGTCCTATTTTAAGATTAATAATACCTCCTCTATAGGCTATCTAGTCTCCTAAAATCATTATAAGTAGATATAGGTGTTCCTTTTATTTGTATAGTAACCCCATCCTTTCCACTACCTTTAGTAATATGTGGTTCCTAGTTACTCTACTATCTACTAATACTTTAAACTGCTAATCTTGCCACTTAGCTCTTAAATTTAGGTATTATCCTTAAATTTCTTTAAGGGTCTAAGGCTCTAACACTGGTTCCCTCTAGTCCTATACACCTCCCTTTTTCCTAACTGTTGGCTGCTAGATCCTGCCTATACTTAGTCTAACTTTAGCTAATACCTAGTTCGTTTCTTTTCCTCTATATACCATAGATAAGTGTTCTCTGGGTACTCCCACTACTATTATCCATCTAGGTATTTTTCCGTAAGAAATCTTCCTAGTTAAAGTGTTAAGTCTCCTTAACCTTATACTTCTACTAGGTGCCAACTATATATATACTTAGTATTCCTAAACCGCTTTTCCTCTAGTGCCTAATATATTTTTACTAGGTACTTCCGGTTCTTATCTTTGGGTGCTCTATATATATTATATATATTATCCATATAAGCTATCCACGATAGTATATAATGCGCTATATATTTTGGGTTAACTCTTAGTTTATCTTTATCCTTAAGTTTAAACCTATACCTAGTTAACCTAACCACTAGTATCTCTGCTATAGGTATTAAGATTTATTACTTACTTCTCTAGTCCCTAGATCCCTCTTCTAGGTTCCTTAACATCATAATTAATGCTCCTTTAATATAACTTATATGTTTTTCTGTAATAGGTTAGTTTTAGACAACTTTTTTGTCTAGCTATATATAAAAGTCTTCCTATTTATTATTATGTTGTTGCCTATACCACTTTCCATACAGCTGGTTTAGTGTGTATGGTCTATCTATTAGAAAGTACCTTGTTATTGCTGTATTGTGATATTCTTTAGTATATCTTTTTTTAAACCTAGTTAGAATATCTAGATCCTCTTCTTGTTCTAGTTTATCTAACTACTTTACCCTAGGTGTCCCTGCACTTAGCCTATTAGTAACTCTTTATATGGGTGCTCTGTCCCTTATACGACCTAGTATAGCTAACCTCTTATCTAGCTTTTACTCTTGCTATGTAATAATTCTTATTCTAAACTTATCTATAGTTTCTTGTTTTCTGCGTCTTACAGCTAGATCTTTATAGTTATCTTGCTTTTTAATCCTAGTATTAACTGTTTAATCTTTAGGCTAAACACTACGTTTACCTAGGATTGCTAATGTTCTTATTTATTCTCCAAACTTATAGTTCTTAAACTTACGTCCTGTACTTATTTATTTATTACTAAACTAAGTTACTGCCCTTTCCTATTGGTTTTCGTCTGTTGTGGGTCCTTGGGTATGTCTTATCTCGTCTTAAGAATCTTAAGCTTCTCTTATTTCTTCTTAAGAATCTTAAGCCTATAGCCTTTTGCCTTTATTAAGTGATAAGCTAGCATTAGTAGTTGTTTACTTGCTTAGTTTCTTCTAAACGTTGCTCCTATTGTCTCGTGAAGCAATAGAAATTGTATTTAACAATATCACAATACCCGTTACTAAACCTTATTCTGTAATGGTCTTAGTCTCTACTTCTATTTTGACTTCTCTAAGGTCTGCATACTTCTAGTAAGCTACCTTTATTGCCTTATTATTAGTAAATGCTTTGCCTTTATTAAACTTATTGTCTTTAATGTCTAATCTATAAGCTGGTTTGTTGGTTCCTTTAAACTTAGGTAATAATGGCTCCTATAGCCAATAGCTTACGCCGTACTTAGCGTTCTTATAAATTTGGCATGCGTTGTTGTAATAATACGCAAAACTATTAATTAAACATTCTTTTGTTCCTTATAGTGCACCATTATCCCTCTATATATATGTGCCGTCTGCTAGTCTGGTTCCCTTTACTATATAGTTACTCTAACCATCTTTATAGTCTCTAGCGAAATGACCTTGTTTTCTATAATTTATGTAAGCCCTATTTTTAAACCATTTTTCTTGCTATAGAGTCCGCCTAAATGTCTTCTACTGCTAAGATCCCTAGTTTAGCCTCTGCTTTTAGGTCCTTTAATTACTTAATCCTTAACCTTTAGGTTTCTATAGTTTCTTTTCCTATCTTTAGGTTTCTTTAGTACTACTTAGGTCCATTAGCTCTGCGCCATTCTATAGTTTTTAACTCTATATCTGTTGTTGCGTACTCTGCGCCTTATACAACTATAGAACTCTATTTTGCCCTCTCTTAGCTTGTTCCCTTTGGTAGATTCTATTATTAATCTTTATTAACTAATCTATTAACTCTCTTAGAGTATCCGCATTTTCTATTAGGATAATTATGTCCTGGACTTTAGCCTTAAGTCCCTATTTATACTATGCTATAAGCGCCTTATTATTCCACTTAACCTATATAGCTAGTATTTAAAACTGTGTTATATACTTAATTACTAAAGTGTATTATACTAAGTTCTAAAGCTTTTATTCTGCTGTGGTTGTGGCCTCTAGGTCTCTAAATATCTATATTAGTTGCTCTGCGAACCCGTTTTAACTAGTAAATATATACCATACGTCCTGGTTAGTAGTTGTTATGCCATTGGCCTATATTTCTGTAAGATACGGCTTAAACCACTTAAGTGCCCTCCCTGTTAGGAACAATCCTGCATAGGCTACTTAATCTAATAATGTTGCTAACTTTACTCCTTCCTGTACTACCTTAAAGTGTATTTATATAAGAAATCCCTTAAGCTTTAACTTCTCTCCTAAGAATTATTTGATTAAAGGTAACTTAATCTTTGCTACTTTAATTCTATTAATGCGTTCTTTAAGTATCCTATTATTGTCTTATAAGTAATTAACCATTTCCTGTAACTAACTTTGCGTAACTACTTAAGAATCCCCCTTGTCTATACTGGTATCACCTGGCCCTAAGGTTGTAGCTGTTACCAACGCCGTTGTGACTGGTGCTGCTCTTGGTGGCATGTTATTTGACTTTATTTAAATACCGTGACCTTAGTAGTGAATGTATAACGGAACCTTGTAGTAGGAACTACGGTGGGTTCTATTATTAGGCTAGGTATGTAGGTAAGAACAAAACAACAATATAATAATAACTAGTAAAGTGGTTGCCTAATAGATTAACTCTAATTGTATTCTGAGATTTACTATAAGGAGAGAACTATCTATAGTAGGGACTGAGGTCCTTTAAATACATAACCATACTCCTAAGAAATCCTCTTTTGTATGTGAGGTACGTGTTATACGTGTTATACGTGGCGTACACTGCGTATACTTCGTACACTGTGTATAATATTATGTGACTCGCTTACCATTCCTTGTTACATGGTTCTACCGGATCCATCCTGGACCGTGCCTGTATTAACCAACTAGCTTCCGCCGACTCTTCTCCAAGTAGTTGTAACATTGTACTTAAAGCGTCCGTAACACTTATAAAAGAAAAGATAATTACCTAACTAGTTTATTGCTGGTTAGGCATTAAAGATAAAGGTCCCTTACTATAGGATAAGTTTAAGACTATGGTCTAAGACCAGATCAGGAACCCTATAGTGAGATGCTTTAATAACGCTGCTATGTACTATATAGCTGTTATAAAGAAGAACTAGAGGTTTAAAGTCTTCCTAGCCCGTATATATAGCTTAGAGAACCTCTTCTTATATACCCCTTTTATTAATCCTAAGCAATAGGTAGACTTTTAGTTCTTATATCTCCTAGTTTACCTATAAGCAGAACTCTTCTAACAGAACTTCGCCTAATAGGTAAGAACTGCTAAAGACCTCTTTAATAAAATCTGTTGTGTAGAGCAATTACTTAATACTATAAAGCTCGCGGAAGATCGCGTAAGTAGCAGCAGTAAATTATTGCGTTTAAAGCGCGGTTATAGTGTAGGATCTATAGAATCAGGTTTAGGGAATAGAACCTAAAAAGGGCAACGCTTTAAGTAAACTCCTAGGGAAACCACCTAAAAGCCAGATGGCTTAGGGGACCCCCTAAACGCTAGTGCTACATACGCAAGTTAAAAGAGACCTAAAGGCGGCCACTATAAAAAACACTAGAAGTAGGCTAATAAAGAAAAGTTAGGGCGACCTTCAAAAAACCTAAAGCCCTAGTAGCGCATCTCTCTTAACTGCAACTAGGGCCTAACACAGAGGGAGAGAAGAAACGCATTGTAGTACATATTGAAATAGATACGCCCTAGGGCGAAGTCCGCCTATATTGCTTATATAATAATGGGTGCTAAATTAACCTTATTAATAAAGACGTTGTCCATAGGTTTAACCTACCTATATACTATACACTATATTTATATAAACCTATTGCATGTTTTCTTAATAGCAACCAGATAACAATCTAGGATACTTATAATCTAATGGTTACCACTAGAGACTCCTAGGGTACCTCTTGTACTATTATGGTGGTGTAGATTGGACGTCGCCTACTGTCTTGGCGTTTTCCTATATTTATAGAGCCTTTGGCTTTCCTCCCTCCTTACATATCATCACCAACCTACCAGTTACAGGAAATACATTCTTTTCTTTCTTTCTTACTGACTGTTTTACTGACTGATTACGACCGACCGACCGACCGACCGACCGACCGACCGACAGAGAGACTGACTGACAGACCGACTACACCGTGACTTCCCATCGGAGAGACACCGTACCCTTCCATATATTATTTGGCATTCCACGTGGGGACGACGGCAAGCTCTTCATATTAGAAGTCTGGTACTCTATACACAACTATATACACAGGAGACACGCAGGAATATACTACGACTACTAAAGGACCACCAGCTGTAGAAGAACTACCAGCTGCAAAAGAACCGCCAGCCAGACAGACGAGATAGCAGAACCGCAGAACCAGAGAACTAGAGAACCAGGCAGTATCGGACAGCGAGGGGAACCAGGCAGACCCTGAACAGAAAGACTGCGGAAAAAGACAGGACAGCCAGACTCAACGCATAGGCCAAAAGAGTGGCAATAAGAGGCAAAATGGCGTAGGTCAAAAGGTCTCAGGAGTTAGGTTCGGTGCCTATACTTAGAAATTTGGCGTCAAGCGAACCAGTGAGCCAATCAGACAACTACCGGCGGTCGAAGTTACCCAATATCTCGCCACCCGCGCGCGCACGAGCATGGCCAGAACATTGTTAAAGATCCAGAGACGACAAGCCAAGGGCCAATCAGTCAGATGGAAACGAGATCTAAGACATCTGGCGGCGAAGGAAGTCAGCGCTGCCCTTCAAGAACAGAGACAATACCGAGCAAGGCCGCGAGCACACGAAATTGGATCTGCCTTTGAAAGCTTCCTATTCTGGCTTAGCTTTGTCCTCTTTCGAGTCATCTGGATTATGTCAGCAGCGGCCCTAGAGGCACTCCGTAAGGACCTACCGCACGGAACGACAGCAGGCCAAAACAGATGGACGTATCGAGACCCGGCAGTGGTAGAAGATGAAGATTCCGTGCTCTCCCAGGAAGACCTCCCCTCAGTCGCCAAGAAGCAGGTGCCTTCCGTTATGGACATGGCCGTACAAGTAGACCTACCGCAGCGTGTACCTGTCAAGTTCCCGCCAGGACAGTTATCTGGGATATCCTCTGTCAAGACCACGGCCGTGCAAGCAGACCTACCGCAGCGTTCACCCGTAACCCCCAGAACCAATGACGCTCTATAGACAAAGGATAAGAGCCACAAGGATCACCTACAAGCTCCCAAGGAAGCTTTAGATGTACCTTATAACCATTAATCAACGGCTCAAGATAAGGTCTACGTTATGGTCCAGCCTATGTCAGCCCCAGGAACTATGGGAACTCCTTATTTTACGGGACAGAATATATTATAGTTTATCAAATGGTACAAGCGGCTATATACCTAATATCGTGTAATAAGTAAGGAGAAGCACTAAGGCCTTCCTAAGTACTGCGATTACTGGATAGGGATATAGATCCAAAGCCTGCTTAAGTTTGTAATTGGTAACTGGACAGAGCTTATAAGGAAGCTTAGGACCAAATATTAAATTAAGGACTACTACCAACGTATGGAAATAAGAGACTTTATAGAAGCTTTTGTTTAAATGTCTACGGAACAACCAGGCAACTTACGTTGTTATATGCAGGACTTTACTACTATCTTAGCTAAAGCAGTAGCCGCAGAAAACCTTACTAAGCAAGAGAAGGGGTAGTAGTTTATGTGAGGACTCCCTATTAAATACCGCAGGCACATAATGGAAATAATAGGAGCCGTAGCAGATAAGCCCAAAACCCTTGTGTTTAAAAGACTAAAGGAGGCTATAGAGTTAAGAATAATGGCTACAGAGAATGTTAAGCGAATGGCTGTTCTTTTAGAAGATGTCCTAAATGTCTAGCTTATATAAGAGCTACGGTAGTAAAGAAATGAGCTTGACTGCTAAAGGAAAGGAAGACTTCTAGACCTAAAAAAGTACGCGACGCTATTGAATTAGGCTGTAGTTTAAAGCCTAGTATAAGGATATAGCTCAGCACTAGAATATAAAGACTGGCAGAACAGCACCTAAGCTCCCTTTGTTCCGTAAGGCTATTAATCTCCATAAGACTGTCGACCTCCACAAGACTGTTAACCTCTGTAGGATTTGTAATCTCTATAAGGCTCTTGACCTTTGCAAGGCTCTCAGTATCTATAGGATTCTTAATATCTGCAAAATTCTACTGCCTTTAGACGGCCGTAATGGGATATATAGGGTCAGTAAGGTACACAAAGACAAGGCTGGCAGACCTGTTTTGGATATAGAGGAAGTTACTGTTTCACTAAGTATAAATGTTAAGGGTTAAAGGATCTTACTTAGTAAGGATTTGTACATCTGTCTAATTAAGGAAGACTAGTAGCTGGGACACACAATTGACCTAGACCTATACTTCCGTGGCTTGGCAATAAAGGACGACTAAAGGGTATTAAGGACTAGCTCTGTATGTACTAGGGAACAGACCTAGATAGGCCAAAGGAAGAACAGACGCGGCAATAGGCCCCTATAGGACGAGTGGATTTTACTAATTTCTATAACAGAGTAGTGCTAAAAAGCAGTAATAAAATACGCACAAACTGGGAGGACTACTATTAAGTACGGCCTACGGATTTAGTAACGCCTAACCAGTAACGTCCGTAGGCTTGCCTAACCCTTGGAGACAGCTGTATAACCAGGACAACTATTGAGCCGCAGGCACCGCTATAGGAGAAGAATGTATGACTAGGAGGTTACATCCAGATTATGTTATGGCCTGCAGATAAGACAGTTAAAGCTTGGAAGAAGAATAAATTGTCTAATCCTTGGAGACGGTTTTGGAGACGGACGCTTAATTAGGTCAGCCATTAACAGCAGACTCCGCAGTAGATGTAGGATGTTTAACTAGGGGACAGTTAAGTTCTAAGGTAGAGGAGGGGACGTAGGTGACGGACATATAAAAGATTTCTATTTGTCTGCTTAGTTACAGTATTTCCTAAAGCTCCTTTTCTTATTTATTTTCTAGATTATAACATATTAAGACGCGTTAGTCGCGACAACTTACTGTAAAGATGTCAGTTTAGCTCACCGCCTATTACCAAGCTAATAGCGATTTTCCATGCCCAGCACGGAAAATCCTGATTGGTCCATTTAGTAATAGAACTAGCAGAACTCTACACCGCCCCTGGAATTTAATGATGCGCTAGCTGTACAATAAGAACGGCACTAAGAACCTCAATTAATTGTATGGATATAGCCAATTGTATAATATAGAGACAGACGAAGAGCTAGACGCAGAGCCTTGATCAAACGGCTGCACGGAAGCCTTGGTTAATTAAATGACTGCACGAAAGCTACGGTTAGTTAAAGGGTCGAATTAAGCCAGAGCCTTAATACCAGTACGTCACCGTCACTGAAGCAAATCAATTAAATGTTATTATATTAGAGCCTTTAGCCGGGCCAACCTTATTCCTTATTTAAACGACAATTAATCGCAGCACAACTGTCACTGCTATTTGAATTTAGTACTGCGCCAGCTGTATAACGAGAATGGATGCTACGCCATCCTTATACAACTAAAGACAGGGCTAAGCCATATCTGGCTAAGCTAGTAAAGGACCTTATTAAGGATTATAAGGGGAACAGGAATTGGACATATAGGAACCAGCGCTTTTCCTTAGAGGTTGTCTTAATAAAGGACTGTGTTATGGATATAAGAGTAAGGGATATGTAATAGAGGTAGTTACAATAACTGAGAAGCTGCTACCGAATGGTTCCAAAGGACGACTTAGATAAAGCGCGGAGTTAGTAGGAGAATGATAAAGAAATTAGAAGCAGAAGATAATCCTAAAAGGGCTCTTAAGCTGGAAGAAGATTAAGGATACGCTAAAGAAGCCAAGGGCAAAGATAGTCTAAAAAGGGAAGAAAACAGCTGCAAAAGACGTCCTAGAAAGGCACCTGGCCTGCAAAAATGGTCTGCTGGAGGCTGCCGTTTATGCTTATAAGGAAGGAAGTCTTAAGACAGGTCTCTGGGTTGGACGTCTGGTGGACACTAAGAGCCTTAATTAACTATGGATGCAGAGCTTTGACTAAACAACTGCACAGCCAGAGTCTTAATCAACTGTCCGCGGATATAGAGCCTACAGATGCAGAGCCTTAATGGAACGTCAACGGATTCAAAGCCTTAATTAAGCATACGACGATGCAGTCTCAATCATATGTATAGCGGAAGACGCCTTGAGTCAAGCCAGAGCCTTAGTTAAATCTTAATTAATTAGACGCCGTCTCTACAGTCAAGTCAGATCAACCACAGCTTTTAACTGGGCCGACCTAATACCCTATTTAAACGTCAGTCGATTATACGTTGTCACAGTTAAATTGAATCAGTCACCGTCGCCGTTAGACGTCTTTGATTAGCAGTCAAGGATCCTATAATGGCAGACAGACAGGCACTAGGCCTAACTAGGAAATCAGTATACGGCCAACAGAATGTTAGAAACACGGCCAGTTAACGTTTTGGAGCCTCTACGAGAGCCTCTTCCCTTAACTGACCCCCTCTGTTATTAATTGATTGCCGCCCGTCTTAACGCCTATGGACTGGTTAACCAGAGCGATCTTTCCTATAGATATGGATGCGGAGCTTTATATGGAGTCTTGCACGGAGTCGTATACGGAGTCTGCGGATGTGGAGCATATAGGTGCAGAGCCTTGATTGGACAATAGTACGGCAGCTTAACTGGACGCCTATATATACGAAGCCTTAATTAAATGGTAGATGCGGAGCCTTGACTGATCGCACGTCTACACAGAAGTGTTAATTAATTGTCTGCGGATGCAAAGCCTTAGTTGTATATGTGGTGGAAGACACCTTAAGTCAAGCCAGGGCCTCATTAAGTCTTAATTAGTTGAACGCCGTCCTCGCATTCAGATCAGAACAATCAGAGCCTTTGACCGGACCGACTTTTTACCTTAATCAAACGACCGAACGATTAGTTGCAGCATGCCGTCGCCGACTAATTAGACAGTCTTCGGCCAGCAGTCAAAGCAGGCATACAGGCACGCACGCAGACGCGGACGCAGACGCGGACGCAGACGCGGACGTAGAATATGCAATGCAGAGCTACTGATGCACAGCAAGATGCACAGCCAGACGCAGAGCCAGATGCAGAGTCTTGATATCAAACAACCAACTGAACGATCAGATCAAGCCAGAGCCTCTGCAGCCATGGTCAACTGCCCTGCTGCTACCGCTGCTACTGCCACTATTCCGTCCAGCTATTTCGTCCTTGCTGTCTTAACCGACTGCTGTCTCTACTGTTCTGGATCTGTACCGCTGCTAAGTCTATTTTACTGCTGGATCTGCTGGATCTATTTAGCCGTTCAGCCGTTCTGACTGATCCATTCTGGACTTAATGCTGCTTCAACTGTTTAATTCTAACTGCCGTTCCGACCGACCTGTTCCGTTTTACTGTTTCTACTGACCGCTATTTAGACTGACTGTTCTACTGTCATTGCTGCTACGGCTACTGCTACTGCTGTTACTGTTTTAACTGTTCTGCTACTGCCATCTTAACTAACTGTTCTATTCTAACTGCTGCTCCAACCGTTCCGTTCCGCTGTTCTGCTTATTTTGCCACTGCTACCAACCGACTGCTACTAACCGACTGCTATTAACCATCTGTCGCTACTAAGATTTCTGCTACCGAAAGTTCTGCTACCGGATGTCCTACTGCTTACTAACTGTTACCGAGTTCTTCTACGGAGTGTTCTACCGCCGACCGTTCTATTTTATTTTACCGCGCTAACTGTCTGCTTTTATTACTGTTTCTACTACCGTTACTGTTACTACTGTTACTGCTGCTACTGCTATTACTTCTGTTACTGCTGCTGTTATTATTTCTGGTTTGCTGTTCTAGTTACTAGTAGGAAGATCGGATCTTAGCTATAGATAACAGAAGGATATTATGGAATAGTTTTGCAAGGCTGTAAAGACGGCTGCAGAATTACGCTTTTGACTAGTACTGCTAGTAGGTGTAGTACACAGGTGATTAGGGCGGCTAGTGCGTGCATTTATGCTTTCAACCAGTGACGCTGGTGGGTATAGTGCATAGGCAACTAGTACGGCTAATGGGTGTATTTATTTTAGTGCGTATCTAATAGGTATCTTACTAGGAGAAAGAGGTTTCCTGCGTTTTATTTTGTGCTTTCCTTTTTTAATTCTGTTTTTGCTTTACTTTTGTTTAGCTATTCTTCTATGGTATAGAATGTTAGGGGACAACGTTCTTGGTGGGGGAGGTATGTGGTAGTATAGATTGGACGTCGCCTACTATCTTGGCGTTTTCCTATATTTATAGAGCCTTTGGCTTTCCTCCCTCCTTACATATTATTACCAACCTACCAGTTACAGGAAATACATTCTTTTCTTTCTTTCTTACTGACTGTTTTACTGACTGATTACGACCGACCGACTGACCGACCGACTGACTGACAGAGAGACTGACTGACAGACCGACTACACCGTGACTTCCCATTGGAGAGACACCGTACCCTTCCACACTATTAGCCCCCAGACCTTTTAGGGCAGCTTATTTAATGGTTATAATATAGTTCTTAGATGGGATTAGCTCGCGGAAGCAGATCTATTAATTAGCTTTTGTTCTGGACAGTTTATCTAGGGTACTTTAGACCCTAAATACCTCTAGGTAGTCACCCTTAATGCTCTCCTGGCAGATATTAAGGCTAGTAAAATAGTCTATTCGCTATAACTAGAAGACTCCTTCTTTATACCGGTTATAAACATAATAGAGGACCTATTGTTACTGGTAGCAAGTACCTATATAGACCCTCTGGACATAGAGACACCGGTTATAAATATAATAAAGGACCTGTTATTACTGGCAGTAAGTACCTATAGAGACCCTCTAGTACTAGCATAGATTACCTTAACTTAGGGGGGAGGTAATCAAAACCCTAAAACTATTAAGTATACTGCAGCAGAGCTGTATGCACTTTTAATGCGAGCATACCTACAAAATGTATATTAGCCGCACCCTTCTCTTTACTAGCTCCCAGAAGCACACTACTATATAATAGTCGCCTCAACCTCTATAGACCCTGGCCTACTAGATATATATAAAGAGGAGATTAATATCTTCTTTAATAAGCTAGTAAGTATACTACCGCAGAACTCTAAGTACAACCATATAATCGACTTAGAAGAAGGCAAGACGCCACTATAAATGCCCCTCTATAACCTCTTGTAGAAAGAGTTATAGATCTTATAAGAGTACCTAGAGAGTGCTCTTGAGAAGGGTTGGATTAGGCCCAGTAAGTCGCCTACTAGAGCGCCCATCCTCTTTATGCTAAAAGCAGACGGTATAATGCGGCTATATATTAACTATAGACGCCTAAACAAAATCGTAATTAAGAATTAGTACCTACTACTGCTAGTCAGCGAACTCTTTAATAGGCTTAGCTATGCGAAGATATTTATAAAGCTAGATCTTTATAATGCGTACTATAAGATTTATATTAAAAAGGGAGATAAATAAAAGACCGTATTTAAGACACGCTATAGTTACTTTAAGTATCTAGTAATGCCCTTTAGTCTTACTAACGCCCCTATAACCTTCTAGAGCTATATTTATAAAGCTCTAAAAACCCTAGTGGATACTATCTACGTGGTCTACCTAGATAATATTCTTATCTACTTAAATAATAAGGACAAGCACGTTAAGCACGTTAAGTAGGTACTATAACAGCTCCGCGCTTAGGGCCTATACGCCAAACTATTAAAATATATCTTTTATATTAAGAACGTTGAGTTCCTAGGCTTTATTATTACCCTTAGGGGTATTATAATGGACCCTGCCCGCGTAAAAGCTATTAAGGAATGGCCTAAGCCTAAGTCCTATAGGGATATTTAGGTCTTCCTTAGCTTCGCTAACTTCTATAGGCGATTTATCTAAAACTACTTAGATACCGCATACCTCCTGCATGTATATCTTGCATGGGTGTATTGCGACCCAACATTAGATAGGGAGAAGAAGCAGAAACGTAAGTTAAAAGGGCCTACTAAATGGTATTAACCTTAGTTCTGGCCCAATAATGCTTAGTAGGCGTTCTGTAAGCTACGCGCTGTGTTTATATAGGCTCCTCTACTTTACTACTTTAACCCTAATCTACCCTTAATGGCAATTACTAACGCTTCTAACTATGCCTATGGTGGTATACTTCTACAGCCTTTAGGTAGGGAGATTAACTCTACTAGCACCTAATTGCTTATTGCAGTTAGAAGCTTACTGGCCTAGAAGTATAGTATAATATATATAATAAAGAACTGCTCGCCATAGTGCAATGCTTTAAGATATGGCGCCATTACCTTAAATATGCCGCGTATGTGACGCGCGTGCTCTACAATTACAATAATCTTAGGTACTTTATAACCACTAAGAGCTTATCTACTTATTAGGTCTAGTACGCTAAGGAACTGGCTAAGTTTAATTTTAAGATTAAATATAAGCTAGGTAAAGCAAATCCCGCTAATATACTATTCTAGCGCCTGGATTATATAAAAGGCTTTAAAGATAGTAGTAAGAGGACAGTCCTTAATGCCATACTACCTATATTATAGTAAAAGTTGTGGGTTATAGGCCTTGTAGGCGGCCCTGGTGCTACTATACCATACTAGCGAGTAGTATGCGTGCAGTATGCAAGTAACCCTTATAAACTTGGTGCTGGTAGACTAGAGCGTCCTGCTATCCTCTCTAAGACCACTTTAACTAGCCTAATAGTATTTAACCCTAGGGAAGATCCCTTAGCCTAGGCAATGGTCCCCTATAATAACCCGGCGAGTTACCTGTATATTATATGTTACTTTGCTAGCACTAACTTTACGCAGAGCCTTATGCTACAGTAAGAGGTAGTAATAGCTGCCTTAGCCAAAACGGTGTTTACAGAACACCCCCCTAAGTTATTAGTTAATTTCATTTATAGAGTATAAAAAAGGGACGCCTTTATATACTCTATATATAATCAGTTAACTTAGGGATAAGTTCCTACTAGTAATAAGGACTATACCCTTAATAATTAAGGACTCCTAAGGTAAAACAACAAGGTCTGGGTGCTAAATTGCACACTACTATAATAGGAGATCCTTAAGCGGAATTATAACAATCCTATAGGCGGCCACTATAGTTTTAACTATATATTTAAAGTAATCGCGTGGAAGTATGCTTAGGACGGTCTTACTAAGGATCTCTATAAATACCTGGATAAATGCGATGCCTGCTAACGCTATAAATCACGCCGCTATAAACCCTATAGTAAGCTATAGCCTCTCTAGGTCCCCACCTAAGCCTAGCGGCATTATTTACTTAACTTTATTATGGATCTCCTAGAGTTTAAGACTCCTAATAGTATAGAGTATAACTCCGTTCTTATCCTTATAAACCGTTTTATAAAGCTAGTGCACTACTATCTAGTATATAAGATAATTAATGCTACGTAACTCGCAGAACTCTTATTTAGAGTCTTTATATAAATAGGGCCTTTAGATAATATTGTCTCTAATAGGGGTAGTATATTTATAAGCAAGTACTAGAGCACTATATGCTACCATCTCCGCGTTTAATGTAAACTTAGTACTATATTCTACCTATAGATAGATGGTTAAACGGAGCGTCAGAACTAGGAGCTTAAGGTATACCTATGTATATTCACGAACTAGAAACAGTTTAATTGGGCCTCCATACTTAAAGAAGCAGCCTTTACCTATAACTCTAAGGTCCATGCTATAATAAAGCATTCCCCCATTGAGCTCGCCTATAGCCAGCTACCAAACATCCCAGACAGAGTCCTAGACAGCGTTTAAGACGCCTAGCAAGGTGGGGAGGGGTCTAAGTTAACAAATATTGTCAGATAATCTGTATTCTCTAAAGGCGTGGGTCACGTGCACGGGTCACGTGCACTGTAAAATCTCTTCGTAGCTCGCAGCCCTAGGGCCCCAACACAACAAGACATCAATCAACGATCAAGTCAAGATCATCAATCAATCAACCCATTTTATCAATGAGCAGCTCTATCTGAATTATCTGACAGTTATGAGCCCGGTCCGCCGACTCAAGAAGCTATTTAGCTATTACTCAATCATTTGAAGAAATTCTACCTCATCGTCAGACTCTGACACCTCATCGTCAAGACGCAGACTCTGACAGAAATCCTACCTCAATCGTCACAGGACGATCCTGACGACAAGGACGATCCTGACGACAAAATACCATCTCAATCCCTCCTTGGCCTATCAGTCAAATGACTCCACCGACGTCGAGCTCGTCGACGACGATCATCCTCAATAAGCCAGAAGACTGGGAGCAATGGCTATGGCAACTCCGAGCCCTCGTAGATCAGCGAATTTGGGCCCACGTTGACCCAGATGGTGCAGCACCTCAACGAGGTCTACTACAAGAACCAGCCTATCCAGAAGTCACAGATTTCAATGAGAATGCAACCTTATATGCACAGCTCTTGACGAATTAACAGAAAGCGTACGAGAACAGCAGACGATACTACGACTAGGACATAAAGTATTTCCTGAGATAGGAAGATCATCTTTAACAGATCCGCACCTAGATTACGTCTATAGTATTAATTCAGAAGAAGCTACTGCTTGACCCTTCCTTAACCGTTAAAGAATGGCTATCTTGGTTAAAGGAGAACATAGAACCTACCTTATTGTTTGTCAGGAAGAAGGTATAACATTAGTACACGGAAGCCCTTAAGGGGTTTAAACAGTTGTTAAAATTAAACTAATGGCTAGATTAATAGGAACACGTAATATCCCTAGAAGAGAAGTATAAGATCCCTTAAATGTCCAATAGAATCTAGCTTTAAGATTTAGCAGAAGTTATTTAACCTTTTAGCAACACCTACTGTATAAAGTATACTACTAAGTTAAATAACCCTTAGAAGTTAAGATCTTCTAAATACCGTAAAGTAGTAAAGGAGCTGTAATAAGGACTTAGAACACCCTTAAAGAAAGCCAATACTACTATAAGAGGCAGTACCTTTAATATAGACTTTACAGAGTAAGCTACTAAGGATCACTCTAATACTACTAAAGGGTTATAAAGAGGAAAGGCCTTAGTATATAATAGACGCTTAAAGAGAGCTGGGATACTAGTAGATAAGGAGACATCCTATAAGAAGCCAACGCCTAAGTACTTAGCATACGGAATATAAGGACACTCCCTATGGGATTGTTAGTGTTTATTTAAAAATAAGAGACTTACAGGAGTTATAATAGGAGATGCGTGTATTAATAGGGCACTAAAGAAGGTAGAAAAGAATAAGAATCTTACTAACTAAGTTGCGAAGATTAGACTTGAAGAATAAGAAGATAAGGCCTAATAATGAGAGGACGAGAGTTAGGAAGTTAAAATTAAGGGAGAAGCTAATGTAATATTCCTAGAATTATATTATACCGGTCAAACCCATTGTTAGCGACTCAGTCAATCGAGGCACGAGCACGGCAAGAGGGACGCGCAAGCCTGTACAATTGGTAGTCTATAAACGAGGATCCAAAGCTAGAGAAAGGAAGGGAGAAGAATAGCAGCGCTGTGCAAAGTTTTATGCGGTCCTCTAGTTATGTAAGCTCACGTGACTTGGCGTCTACCATAACATCTACCATAATCCACCATTTTCCACCAGCGCTATAACATTACCCCCCCCTTCAAAAAAGCCTGCCCTTAGGCTTTATATATCCGTATCATGTCCATAGGGTGTTCTTATCTATATGCTTAACAGGTAGCTTATTATCTTTGCTATACTAGTACTCCATCTACTTATCTAGATACTTTAGGGGTCCTGGCTTATTAGGGTATTAGTTATAAAATTCTTTAAGCTTCTAGGGGTAACCTATAAAGTTCCAAATAGGGTACCAGGTTAGGTCTAGATCGTAACCTTTCTATTAGACATAGTATTTTAGCATTCCTTGTACTAGTTTATAGGCTAGTATTTTATTAACTTCCCATTTATTGTTGCCATTAACTTAAATTAGTAGTGGAGGCTCATTCTTTTATCTAGGTAGTAGGTTATTTATAGCTTTTTATAGCTTATCTGGTAAGAAAATAGGGTAGACTTTAATTAAGTCTGGGAGTTTAACCTTATATAAGTTGCCTTCTTTATTAAGGATCTTATATAGTCCTACTATCTTATAGTCTAGCTTATAGCTAGGCCATTCTGTCTTCTAGTTCTTTGTTGTAACCCAGACCTTATTGCTTATAGTAAAGTTAGGCTCGCGCCTATGCTTATTTACCTACTGTTCCATTAATTTCTAGGCCTTCTTTAGGTTCTTATAGGCTACCGTCTATGCTTCTTTTAAGCGTCTAGTATTCTGCTGTACTTCCTTATAAGATAGTTTTTTATATATAGTCTATAGTCCTTTTAGTCTCTTCTAGTTAAAGCTTATATAAGGTAAGTATCCTATTTCTAGCTAAATAGGTGTAAACCCTATAGAGTTATAGGGTAGGGTTGCCTAGGCGTAGTCTATTATAGGTAGTAGTTTGCTCTAGTTATCCTAAAAGTAGTTAATAAAGGGCCAGAGTCTTTGGTCTAAGTATTAATTTATAATCTCCGTCTAACTATCTATCTAGGGGTAGTATACCATAGAGAGCTTTAGCCTAATACCTAGGATCTAGGTAAACTTATTCCAGAAGGCTAATATAAACTGCGGCCCATAGTTAGATATAATAGTATCTAGTGGTCTATAAATTTGGTAGACATAGTAAATATATAGTTAGGCCACCTCTTTAGCATTAATATTCTTATAACAGGGGATTAAAAATAGGTGCTTGCTAAAGCGGTTAACTAGGATTATAACCATATTATATCTATTATAGTTTATAGGTAACTTGTGGAAGTCTATAGAGATATACTGCTAGGGGTGTTCTGGTATTAGGAGTGGCTTTAATAGCCCTAAGGTCTTATCTTATGGAATTATAGACCTATAGCAGTTGTCGCAGTTCTATATATAGCGGTTAATATCTATAACCATTCCAGGCCAGTAGTAGCGGTCGCCAATAATTCTATAGGTCTTATTTTTTCTAGGGTAGGCCGTAGAGACCTAAGTATATACTTCAGCAATAAGCTAAGTCCGTAAATTCTATTCCTTTGCCACTATTAGCCATTCCTAGTACTTAAGCAGTCCGTTTTTAAGGGACTATAGGCTAATAATATCCTTTACCTTTTTACGGTACTCCTATAGAGAAGGGGCCGTATGGTTTACCTACAGCAGTTTATTAATAAGGTTAAGTTCTATGGAGTTAATAGGGTATATCTTAGCGTCTAAAGGGTCTATATTTAGTTCTGCCTATATCTAGGGGTTAAGGTGCTCTAGTTATAGTAGTGCCTAGGTCTATAATAAGATCTTTACAGCCACCTAGTTACTTAGGTCCTGTTTATACCTTATAAGAGCATCCGCATAGTTTATAGCGCCTAGCCTATACATAATTAAGAAGTTAAACTAAGATAGGATATCCACCTAGCGTACCTACTAGGCTGTAAGGGCCTTAGTTATTATAAAGTATTCTAGGGCCTTATAATCTAAAACTACCTTAATAGGCTTAGGGGTCCCCTCTAGCTATGCACGCCAGTGCTAAAAGCTAGATATAATAGCCAGCATTTCTTTATTATAGATATGGTAGTTTAGCTCAGCATCTATTATAGTCTTTAAATAGTATACAATAGGGTACTATTCTCCGTCTAGTTGCTTCTAGGAAAAAATACCAGCTATTATACTATCTAAGGCATCAGTTTCTAGCATTAAGGGCTATTTTAGGTTAAAGTGGGCAAGTAGGGGAGCTAATACCAGCCACTTTTTAAGCTTATTAAAGGCCTGCATATATATAGCGTTAAAGTAGAATGGCTGGTCTTTCCTAGTAAGGCGGTTAAGAGGCTGGGTGATTTTGCTGTAGTTCTTAATAAAGCGTTAGTAGAAGTTACAGAAACCTAAAAATAATTATACCCCCTTTATAGTCCGTAGGGGTGTCCACTAGTTAATTACAGCCGTTTTCTCTAGGTTGGCCTTAATTTTATCTATACTAATAATAAAACCTAGGTACTTTATACACTTAACACTAAATTCCAACTTCTTAATATTGGCCTAGAGACCAGCCTTGCGGAGCCATTATAGGACTTTATAGATATGCTCCTTATATTCTAGCTTATTCTTAAAGTAAATTATAATATTATCTAGGTAGGCCGTACAGAAGTCGTCAAGGTAGTTAAAGAGTATATTATTTATGTACCACTGGTACATAGCTAGTCCGTTAATTAGTCTAAAAGGAAGTACCTTGCATTTATACGTTTTGTAATAGGTTTAAAATATAATAAGCTCCTTAGACCTAGGGTCTATTCTAATTTAATAAAAGGCCTAGCGGATATTAAGCTTTATAAAGACCCTAGCTCTACTTATTTGGGCAAAAGTCTTATTAAGTAAGGGTAGCGGATAGCAGTCCTTGCGGGTTATATTATTTAGCTTATAATAGTTAATACAGAAGCGCAGTCCTCTATTAGGCTTTTTAGTAAAGAGAATAGGCAAGTTAAAAGGGGCTTAGCTAGGCTTAATAAAGCCCTTATTAAGGTTGTTAATAAGGTACTACTTTATAGCCTACAATTCAGTAATAGACTACGGGTAAAGAGGGCTAAAGCTAAGGGTACTTCCCTTACCTTAATTAATCTTAATTTTATAGTTATATAGTTAGTAAGGCGGAAATATATCTAACGCTGCCTTAGAGAATACATCCTTAAATTTCCAGTGTTAATTAGGCAGTTTTTGTTCTACTAGTTCCTTATCTATAAGCTCACTTTCCTATCCACTAAGCTTACTTTCCTTTTTTTTAAGCATTTAATTAATTTTATATAGGCTAGTTATAAAGGTAATAGTATTAGGCTAAACCAAGTTCTAGTAAAATCCTATAGCGCTAATACAGTAGATATTAACTAGTGGGAGGTCCGTAGGTTTCTTTATATACGCTTATTAGGCCATATCTTGCGGTATAAGGTATATAGTCTTCCTTAGCTCACATTCTATTTTCCATAAGTTATCCTTCCTATCTATTAGCTTAGTATAGCGTCTAATGTCCCTAGTTTTCCTTTAGGGCTATATAGGGCCTAGGTTCTCCATGGGGGGCTTAACTAGGTCACTACTAACTTCCTAGGTCTCTAGTGCGGATGGCGTAATATATACAGTCTAGGGGCGGCATAGTATACGGATCCGTTAAGGATTAAGACATATATCCTTCTTAAAGGCCTGGTCTCTGCGTATAGTATTAGCCTAGTAAATAGTATTAATCTAGGGCTATATAAGGTTTTCTATTATAATGCTGATTTCTTTTATAAAGGAAGGGGTTAGGGGTAGGGTTTTAGGCTAAACAAGCCGTCTATTCCATACGTCAAGCTATAAGCCTAGATAGGCTAGCCATTTTCTCCCTATAATTATATTATGGCTCCTAAGGTCCATAATAAAAAAGGGGATGTTATACTACCTTTATCCATTAACGCGGAGGTAAATCCACAAGATAGTCATAATAGGTGGCCCTATTTGTCTATTATACCTACAAATAGGAATTAGTTTAGGCAGTTCTTTAAGGGGTGCATTTAAAAAGTTAGCTAGCTTTATAGCACACTGGGTATTTATTAAGGCAAAGGTATTTGCTCCAGAGTTAGCTAAAGCAGAGGTTAAAACTTAATATCTATTATAGAATAAAGTATAAGGGATAGTACAGCTTCTTCCACTAACTAGCTAACCCAGATCAATATATAACATATTAATCCCTTTTAACCCTAGAGAGGAGTCTTTCTCTAGGGTTCCTTTTTTTCTAACTCTACCTCTATGCTGTCCTCCTGGATTAATAGGACCTTATCCTTTTTTATATTTATTAGGCATTTAGCTGTACGGTAACCCTTTTAACTATATATAAAGTAAGCTCCTTAGTTGCTAAGGGCCTATCTATAGGGGTCACTATATAAAGGCTAAGTATATGCTGGAGTCACGGTAGGACTAGCTGCACAGCTTGCTACTAGGTTAACGGCAGGCGGTACGGTTGGTGCTATAGGGGCTACAGATCTTACTAGGGCATTGCGGCCTGTTCTTATAGTACTTATGTTTTAGTTAGCAGAGCTTCTAGCCTTATACCGCTTAGTATATGCCTTAATTTAACAAAGGCCCTAGTTAATAGCTAGGCATTAGTCTATAAGTTCCTTTAGCGTCTATACAGTAGTATAAACCGGCAGTACGGCGCGCTATAGGTCTAGGGTAAGCTTGTTAAAGAGGTCTAGTATTAGATCTTCCTGGGGGATTTAGGCCTGTCTAGCTAGGTATAGAAAGCGGGTCTAGAAAACTAAGAAGGTTTCTATTGTTTTTATCGTTAGGCTTTTATAATTAAGATAGGCATTCTATACCTTAAAGGGATCCTTATAAATAAAAGATAGGTAATTAATCATCTCTTCTTTAGAGAGGAAAAGGTCTGCTAAGTTCTAGGCATATCGCGGATATAGGTGCGTCTATACGTCACCGCCAGTGCAGCCAAAGACGTATACTATTTTAGCTTAGGTATTAGGAAAGTGGTCCGTATTAACTTTAAGCTTATCCTACAATTAAAGCTTCCAGTTATTAAATATAGGGTTGGTTCCGTCTATAAGCAATGGGGTCTGCAACCTTTGTGGACCATAATAATACTAATGCTGTATATTAGGCTAGGGCCTTAAGGACCGTAGCAAGTCTGTCTAATAAGTTAACACTAGATATAGGGGTGTCCCTAGCTTTAAGCAGCTCTTAAAGCCGTTTAATTTTGGCATTAGCTGCTATAAGCTCCTGCTAGGGGTTTAAAACGTTAACTATTTTACTATTAGAGGTATTCAAGGGTCCTATAGCTGCTTTGCCGGCTACTGTATTTCTTGGTATAGTGGTAGGGGTGTTAGGTAATTTCTAGTGTTTGTTTATTTTCTAGGGGTTCTAGTCTATGCGTGTCCTATTCTTAGGTTTCGCGTTCTATTTATATTCTTTTAGTTCTATCCTATGTCCTTATGGTCCTGGTAATGTCCTTAGGGTCCTATTCTGTGTCCTTATAGATATATTTAAGTTCCTTCTTAGGAAGAAAGAGTAGAGATAAGCTTTAGATAATGTTAGCGACTTAGTTAATTGAGGTATGAGTACGGCAAGAGGGACGCGCAAGCCTGTATAATTGGTAGTCTATAAACAAGGATCCAAAGCTAGAGAAAGGAAGGGAAAAGAATAGCAGCGCTGTGCGAAGTTTTATGCGGTCCTCTAGTCATGTAAGCTTACGTGACTCGGCGTCTACCATAACGTCTACCATAATCCACCGTTTTCCACCAGCGCCGTAACACCCATCTACTAAAGCTATTAACTATTCTTGACTTAGGAACCACTCTCCATATCTTTAATAACCTCTTTTATTTTTATAATTTTAGGAAAGCTCTAAGATATAAATATGTCACCGCCAGCAGCTTAGAAGTGCCTATGCTAGGCTATGGCAATATCACTGTCTAAGTTACAAAACTAGACAAGAGCAAGGGAATCCTACGTCTTAAGGACGTTGCCTTTTGTACGGACTTTAATACAAATCTAGTGTTGTTCCGTCTGCTTTAAAAACAAGGGTTTTACTAGGACAATAAAGGAAATAACAATCTGCTAGTTTGGAAGGATAACACAATCCTATATTAAATGGAAGAATGTTACAAACAATAGACTATTAAATATGCCCATCTAGGAAGTCTATTAGTGTTTAATATAAGCTAACTACTACGCCACCAACGGAAGCACAGAGCATCATTAAGAGACACTCATCCAGATTTAAAAGGTAATGCATATCTATAGCATCTGCATCTAGGTCATCTAGGACCTATAAGCCTTTATTATCTAGGGCTTAATACCTTAAGAGTTAAGCTTTAAGGCCTAAAGATAATAGAATATTAATATTACAGTCTTACCAAAATTAAGCGTTAGGTCTTAAGAAGGTTCTTAAAATAGAATATTAATAAACCTTATCTTAACCTCTATATTAACTAGACTAACCTTAAGAAAGTATATGCGGGATTTATACGAGTTATATTTATCTATAACACTTTCTTAGAAAGAACCTTCCTATATTTTATAATAATGCATAGCAAAGAAAAGGAGATACTGTAAGTGCTTAAAGATTTTATCTAATGGATTTGTCTAAGGTATAACCTTAAGGCTAATACCATTAGATTAGATAATAAGCTAGGGAGAAGGAGAACCCTTAAATAGCTATAGACTTAAGGGATTATATTTGAGCCTTTAGCGCCTTATACCTAAGCTTAAAACGGTACTGCTAAACGCTTAAGGGGTGTGATTATTAAGAGAGTATAAGTAATAAGAATTGCTGCTAATCTACTACACAACCTATAGAACGAGATAGTTGACTGCGCAGTCTACCTTTAAGATCAAACGCCACTAAAAAGCAACGGTTGGAAATTGCTATATAAGAGGTTCTATACCTTCCTAGCCAATGGGTTAAGAAAGCCGTAACTGGCGCACCTAAAAGCCTACGGCTGTAGGGCATACGCAATGACGTCAGACGCCTAGCTAAAGAAGAAAAGGCTAAGCAAGCTAGATCCGCAAGCCTATATTAGCTACCTTATTAGCTATAACTCTACTAATATCTATAGGATCTGGATCCTATATAAAGGTATCGTCATCTCTACTAGGGACGTTATCTTTAATAAGAAGATGTTCTTTGACGGCAAGCAAATAGACATCTTAAAGGACCTACACGCTGAGTTAGACACGCTAATTGAGAAGATTTAACTCTATAATACCCTAACTAAGAATAAGGTCCTTCTAGAAGATAATAAAGAAGTATTTAAACCATTAATTTAAGAGGAAGACAACGACGTTAATGAGCTAGTTTAAACCTTTAATAAGTTAGCAGATCTTGAGCTTGTAAGAGCTCTTAAAGATATATATTATACGCCACCTCTAATAAAAGAAGACAAAGAATCTCTATATGCCTTTTACGTTGAGTATTCTACGAAGTTAGATATATAAGGTACTGATTAGGACATTATTAGCTAAGTAGGAGACGGGTTTTATACTTAGGGGGTGTTTAATAACTCTGTTAAGGACTTATTTAAGGAAGCCTACGATGACAGGTTTGAAGACTTTATTACTAAAAGGATTACATTAGCCTATTACGGCGCCTTCTTAGCAGGAAGGAAGTTTAACCTTAATAGTTGACTTAATAATAGTAAGCTAAAATTAGGCAGAATATGCGATGTTAGATTATATAGGAAGAACTTAGAAGCCTTAGTAGGAGTATAGGTAGGCATAAAAACAGGGGCAGGCCAATAAGGTGTAGAAGGAGTAGAGACTCTTAAATGCTTAGCACTAATATTAGGTCCAAACCAATACTAATAAAGTTCCTAAGGTGTAAGCTTATAGTTAATAAAGACACGCTTAAGCCCAGAATAAATAGAGACGTTAGCTGGCTAGTATAAACTAGAACCACTAAGACCTTGCTACAGCAACTATTAGTTACCTATCCGCTAGGTACCCAAAGGGTAACCTACCTAATACCGCATTATATTATGCTCTTTTAAAACTTAACGCGTATACGCAAACTCCTTCTTATGGTAGACAGCGACCTTCTTCTTATTACCCCCATCCTTTACCTTATCCTTAGTATACCAGCCTTGCTCCTTTATTAGATATTGCTAGCTGGCTTACTGGGAATTATAGGCGGTGTAGATAGCTATAGCATAGTCTTAAATTTAACCTAGATGTTTAGTATTGGCGCTAGAATAAGACAGAGCCTAGGTAATGTAGTAGTTAAGGATATTAAAGGATTATCACCACTTAGGCCCGGGCTATTAAAAGCTTAAAGTTAGCAATAGAAAGCTATTAAGGATAATAAAGCTTACCTTAACGCAACTGCCGCTCTTAGTACGCATGCATTAATTATAAGGACTAAAGGTATTAGATCTTACACAGAGAGTCTTATTACAAGTATCCAGAATTTTCTTATCAGATTTCTAGTTCTTTAAGGACGTGTAGGTAAAATCATTTAGGCAGGACTAGTACCAGTTGCGGGTCAGTAGAGGTTAAGGTTCTATATGCAGCGGTAGGGCTAGGATACGCTAAGGAATCTGCTTAGAAGAGTAGTTAGTAGGAGAACAAAGAGGTATATTAAATTAATAATGGAAAAGAAGAAAATCTTAATAATATATTAAAGATACGTCTAAAATTGGACGAAGGTTGATAATGGGAAGTGAGGTATTAAGGAAAAGGACCAAGCTTGACGAGTAAAGTGTCTCTATACTTCACCTTCTAATACCCTTCTGGTATATAGCCGCAACCTTACTAATATAACTCTATTATAATAGCGCATTTAGAAGGAAGGAAACACGTATATGTGCTATTTAGCCATCACTTTCTTATAAGAAAAACTAATTACGCGGCCGGAGAAGGCAATTAAAACGTTAATTAAAGATGTATATAGGTTAAATAATACCTAAATAATACTAACGTATTTCACGGGTGAGCTGGTCAAACAGGTGAGCTAATCACTTCAAAAACACACCAAAAAATGGAAAAATCACACTTTAATATCTTAACAACCACTTAATAATAAATTTTAATAATTTAAATTTGGACTTTTATATATACT
>Ga0307507_10002128_pt1 | contig 42609 bp, 14 predicted proteins | sample 7_EM_MG_FD_207223 | JGI IMG/M metagenome (GOLD analysis project Ga0307507, IMG submission 207223) | Populus trichocarpa ectomycorrhiza microbial communities from riparian zone in the Pacific Northwest, United States - 7_EM | ecosystem: Host-associated > Plants > Roots > Unclassified | place... | reverse complement strand
TTAAATTATTAAAATTTATTATTAAGTGGTTGTTAAGATATTAAAGTGTGATTTTTCCATTTTTTGGTGTGTTTTTGAAGTGATCAGCTCACCCGTTTGACCAGCTCACCCGTGAAATACGTTATAGGTTATTGCAGTCTATAAGGACTTTAATAGGATAATTACTTCCTATATAATAATATCGCCAATACTTTATTGCTATAACTATTACAAGCAGCTCCTGGTTATACGTTATATAACGCTATTTTATAGGGGTTATTTTCCTTAACTAAAACACCACAGGATACCATTCTCCGTCTTTTAATTAAAATAATATTACCCCTAGGGCGAAGCCGGATATATCTATTTTAAAGTATATATATAGCTCCTAGCAGAAGTGTATTAAAATAGGCGCCGATATAAACAAATCCTTTAACCAGTCTATAGCCTACTTAGTAGCTTTTCCAAATATAAAGGGTCCTAACTTCTTGCTATCCTTAGATCCCTTTAGCAGATTAGTAATTAGGAGCATTACTTATAAGTAGTAAACAATAAACCTTTAATAAAAGTTCGCCATGCCTATAAAAACCTATACTTTTCTAAATGTTATAGGGTATAGCCATTCCCTAATAGCATCTACCTAGCTTTTCTTTATTAACACTTTGTTAACGCTAATAATAAAACCTAGAAAATTAATGCTAGTAATATAGAATAAGCATTTTTTTAGGTTTATATAGAGCTTATATTCCCACAGTTTTTCTAGTACTATTTACACGTAGTGCGTATATACTTTATAGTTATTAGAGTAGACTATAATGTTATTAAAGTAGACTATATATATTATATTTAATAGGCCTAACAATACCTTATGTTACGGACGCTTTAAGTACGATGTTATAACTACTTGGGGAAGAGTTGGAGGAAGCTAGTTAGTTAATACAAGCACAGTCCAGGATGGAACCGGTGGAACCATATAACGAAGAATGGTAAGCGAGTCATATAATGTTATACGCAGTATACGTAGTATACGCGATGTATGCCTATATATAATACGTATAATACGTACCTCACGTACAAGAGAGGATTTCTTAGGAGTATAGTTATGTATTTAAAGGACCTCAGTCCCTACCATAGATAGTTCTCTCCTTATAGTAAATCTTAGAATACAATTAGAGTTAATCTGTTAGGCAACTACTCCACTAGTTATTATTATATTGTTAACTTGTTCTTACCTATATACCCAGCCTAATAATAGGACCCACCGTAGTTACTGCTACAAGGTTCCATTACACATTCACTACTAAGGTTACAGTATTAAATAAGGTTAAATAACATGCCACCCAAAGCACTAGTCACAATGCCATCAACGGCAGCCACAACCTCAGGCATAGGGGGAGATACCAGTATGGCAAATATAGACTCTCAGTTAATCACACGAGGTCAGTTACAAGAAATGGTTAATTACTTACAGGATAATAATAGGATACTTAAAGAACACATTAATAAAATTAGAGTAGCAAAGGTTAAGCTACCTTTAATTAAACAGTTCTTAGGAGAGAAGTCAAAGCTTAAGAGATTTCTTACGCAGATGCACTTTAAGGTTATATAAGAAGGAGCAAAGTTAGCAATATCCTTAAATTAAGTAGCCTATACAGGATTATTCCTAACGGGGAGGGCACTTAAATAGTTTAAACCGTATCTTATGAAGATACAGGCCAATGGCATAACAACTACTAACTAAGACGTACGGTATATATTTACCAGTTAGAACGGGTTTACAGAATAGTTAACACAGATATTTAAAAACCTAGAGGCAATAACTATAGCAAAATAAAAGCTTTAGAACCTAGTACAACGCACTTTAGTAATTAAGTATATAACGCAGTTTCAAACACTAGCAATATAGGTTAAGTGGAATAATAGGGCGCTTATAGCACAGTATAAATAGGGACTTAAGGCTAAAGTCTAGGACGTAATTATCCTAATAGAAGATGCGGATACTCTAAGAGAGTTAATAGATCAGTTAATAAAAATCAATAATAGGATCTACTAAAGGGAACAGGCTAAGAAAGGTTAAGATAGAGTTCTATAGTTATATAAGGCGTAGAGTACGCAACAACCAACACAGAGTTAAAAACTATGGAATGGCGCGGAGCTAATAGACCTAAGTGGTACCAAAGAAACCCAAAGGTAGGAAAAGAAACTATAAAAACCTAGAGGTTAAGGATCTAGTAATTAAAGGACTAAGAAGTAAAGGCCAAACCAAGGATCTTAGTAGTAGAAGACATTTAGGCGGACTCTATAGCAAAATTAGTAGTTTAGAGATAGAGCTTATATAAATTACGGAAAATAGGGTTATTTTGCCAAAGACTATAGAGGTGGTTAGAGTAACTATACGGTAAAGGAAACCAGACCAACAGAAGACACATACATATAAAGGGATAATAGTGCACTATAAGGAACAAAAAAATGTTCAATTAACAGTTTTACATTTTGTTATAACAATACATACCAAATTTATAAGGACGCCAAGTACGGCGCAAGCTATTGGCTATAGGAGCTATTATTATCTAAGTTTAGAGAAACCAATAAACTAGCTTATAAATTAGATATTAAAGATAATAAATTCAATATAGGCGAAGCATTTACCGATAATAAGGTAATAAAGGCAGCTTACTAGGAGTATATAGACTTTAGAGAAGTTAAAATAGAAGTAGAGACTAAGACCATTACAAAATAAGGTTTAGTAACGGGTATTACAACACTATTAGATACAATTTCCATCGCTTTACAAGATAATAGAAGCAACGTTTAGAAGAAACTAGGTAAGTAGATAACTACTAGTACCAGCTTATTACTTAATAAAGGCAAAAGGCCACAGGCTCAAGACTTTTAAGACAAGATATAAAACGCTTAAGATTTTTAAAGTAAGATAAGATATATAAAGGCACCTATAATGGACGAAACTAGATAGGACAGGGCTGAGACTTAGTTTATAAGCAAACGAATAAGTATAGGACACAAGTTTAAGAACTACGAGTTTAGGGAATAAATAAGAACGTTAGCAATTCTAGGTAAACGTAGTATTCAGCCTAAAGATTAAAAAGTTAATACTAGGATTAAAAAACAAGATAACTATAAGGATCCAGCTACAAGATGTAGAAAATAAGAAACTATAGATAAGTTTAGAGCAAGAATTATTACATAGTAAGAATAGAAACTAGACTAGAGATCTAGCGTATTAAACTATAGAAGGGACAGAGCACCTATATAAAGAATCACTAATAGGCCAAGTGTAGGGACATTTAGGGTAAAGTGGTTAGATAAACTAGAATAAGAAGAGGATCTAGATATCCTAACTAAGTTTAAAGAAAGGCATACTAAAGGATATTATGATGTAGCAATAACAAGGTACTTTCTAACAGATAAACTATACATACTAAACTAGTTGTACGGAAAGTAGTATAGGCAATAAAGCAACGATAAATAGGCAGACTTTTATATATAGCTGGATAAAAAGGTAGTCTAAGACTAACCTATTATAGAAAAACGTATAAGTTATATTAAAGGAGCGTTAATTATAATATTAAGGAACTTAGAAGAAGAATCCAGGGACTAAAGAAGTAAGAGACAAGTTTTAGTACCTACAGAAGAAAGACTAACAGTTAGATCGGCCAAATAGAGGTTTAAACTTAAGAGTAAAGATAAGCCAAGAGTAGACCTAAGTCACTTAGCGTATTATACACTATTATAGATAGCTTGTATGGATGATATATGCAATATACATAGAGCGCTAAAAAACAAGAACCGAAAATACCTAACTAGGATATATTAGGCACCAGAAGAGAAGCGGTTTAGGGATACTAAGTATATATATGGATAGAACCTAGTAGAAGTATAAGGTTAAGGGGACTTAACACTTTAACCAGGAAGATTCCTTATAGAAGAGTGCCTAGACAGATAATAGTAGTGGAAGTACCCAGAGAACACTTATCTATGGTATATAGAGGATAAAAAACAAACTAAGTATTAGCTAAAGTTAGACTAAGTACAAGCAAGATCTAGCAGCCAACAGTTAGGAAAAGGGGAGGCGTATAGAACTAGAGGGAACCAGTATTAGAGCCTTAGACCCTTAAAGGAATTTAAGGACAACACCTGAATTTATAAGTTAAGTGGTAAGATTAGCAGTTTAAGGCATTAATAGATAGTAGAGTAATAAGGAACCACATATTACTAGCAACAGTGAAAAGGATAGGGTTACTATATAAATAAAAGAAACACCTATATCCACTTATAACAATTTTAGGAGATCAGATAGCCTATAGCAGAGGTATTATTAATCTTAAAATAGGACCTATTTAGTTAACTATTAAAGGGAGACCAGTTAGAATGTCTTTTAATATCCTACTATTAGGATAGGATAAGGCGATACTAGGAATGCCTTAGTTATAGGAATATAATCTAAAGATCGATTGGGTTATAGGTTAGGTTAATATTAAAGATACTTAATAATATAAGATGTGACAGCAAACCAAGTTGGTATAGTACCAAGTTGGAGCGATATACAAAGAGACTAAGCAAAGCTTAAGTTATATACTAAAGAGATACCATAAGTATAGTAAAAGGCTGTGGTTACTAAAAAGTGAAAAGCTGTTAGAATATATAGCGTGGGATTATAAAATAGAATTAAAAGAAGGAATAAGTCTAAGGTTCTTTCTAGTCTATAAGCTTACTAAAACTAAGTTAGTAGCACTTAAGAAGTTTATCTAGGAGAACTTACGAAAGGGATACATTAGACTATTATAGTTATTAGCAGAATATCTAGTACTATTCATCCCAAAGAAAAATGGAAAACTTAGGATGTATATAGACTATAGATAGTTAAACAGCATTACTAGGAAGAATAGGTATCCTTTACCCTTAATTAGCAAAATTCAAGACAGAATAGGCAATGCGCAAATCTTTACTAAGATAGACCTAAGATGGGCGTACTATTAGATTAGAATTAAGGAAGGTAACAAATAAAAGGCAGCTTTTAGGTCAAAGGAAGGACTATATAAGCTATTAGTTATGCAATTCGGACTTATAAATATATTAGTAACATTCCAAAAGCGAATTAATAGTGTGTTAGGAGAACACCTTAATAAGTTTATTATAGTATACCTCAACAATATTATCATCTACTTAGATAGTGAGGAAGAATATAGAGAATATGTTAAGTGGGTTTTAAAAAGACTATAAGAAGAACAGATGCTAGTAGCAATTAAGAAATGCGAGTTCTTTATAAGGAAGACCGATTTTGTAGAATTTATTATTAAACTAGGAAAAATTAGTATAGACCTAAAGAAAGTTAAAGCTATAGTAAATTAGCAGGAACTAGAGAATGTTATATAGTTAAGGTCGTTCCTAGGGTTTTGCAATTACTATAGGAGGTTTATAGCGCAATGGTTAAAGAATATTAAGCCATTTACAAGATTAACAAAAAAGGAGGAACTATAGATTTGGGGTAATAAACAGAAGAAGCTGTTTTAAGAACTTAAAGAGTTATTTACCTAGGAACCAGTCCTTAAGATCTATTAACCAAAGTTAGACACAGTTATTAAGACAAATGTATTAGACTTTACACTAGGAGTATATTTGCTACAGAAGCACCAGGACGTATAGCATCCAGTAGCGTACTATAGTTAGAAAATAATACCACTAAAGTTAAACTACGATATTTACAACAAGGAGTTGCTAGGTATAGTTACAGTACTTAAGGAATAAAGAGCATTCTTACAAGGCACAGAGAAACCATTTGTGGTAAAAACGGACTATAAGAACCTTACAGAATTCCTAATAATAAAGGAACTCAACCAAAAACAGGTTAGATGGGCGGAGATACTTATAGAATACTATTTTAAGATTTAGCACACTAAGGGTACAGACAATATACAAGCAGACGCTCTAAGTAGAAAGGCTAAACTACAAAATAACAAAAAGCCGTTAGGAGCTTTGTTGCGAAGAGATTAAGACGGATTAATTAGGTATAATTATCCAAAGATTACAGCAACTAAGGAAAGTTAAGTCTATAAATTACTAGAAAGTAATTAGATATAAAGGATCTAGGAAGTATAGTTTAAGAATTTAGACTTAGAGCAATATAAGAATAGAGAAGCTACTTATATTCTAAGGTCGATTACAGAGGAGTTTGTAAAAGAGTTTTATAAGGGAACAACATAAGAACACAACGGAGCTATAGGCTTAGTGTTAAGACTTTAAAAGGAGTATATTATTTAAGGAATCTAGGGACTAGTAAGGTAAGTTATAAAGAAATATATAGATTGCTAAAGAAATAAACCAATAAGGCATAAGCTATATAGAGGGCTACAACCTATTAAAATACTAGAAAGACCATAGGAAGTTATATTATGGGACTTTATTATTAAGTTACTAAAGTTAAAAGATCCTATTATAGGGCAAGATCATAATGTGATCTTAGTAATAGTGGATAAGCTAATAAAGTAGGGATACTTTATAGCGTATATAAAAGAAATATTAGCAGAAGATATTGCTAGAATCTATATTAAGGAAGTATTCGCAAGACATAAAGCACTAATAAAAATAGTATCGGATAGAGATCTAAGATTTATAGCAGTATTTTAGAAAGTGTTTCTGGTAGAATAAGGGGTTTACACAGCAACCTCTATAGCATATTATCCGCAGACAAACGGATAGACGGAAAGACTGAATTAGATACTAGAATAGTATCTAAAACACTATATCAACCACGCACAGAATAATTAGGTATTGTTGTTACCAGTTATATAGTTTATATACAATATAACACTATAAGAAGGAACGGGGATATCACTATTTAAGGCGAATTACGGGTACAAACTAAGAACATTATTATTACTACATTAAGCAAAGAAGATAAGTAGCACAGCTAAGTAAAGAATAGAGACTTTAATAAATCTTTATACAGACCTTAAAGAAATAGCTAAACTAGTATAGTAAAGGATAAAAAGGTACTATAATGCTAAGAGATCTAAGGGACCAGATCTTAAGGAGGGAGATAAAGTATAGCTACTACACAAAAATTTTAAAAGTTAACAACTAAGTAAGAAGTTAAACTATTGTCACGAAATTCATGTAGAGGGGGAGTTCATTGATGAAATGGGTTGATTGATTAATGATCTTATATCGTGTCTTTTTGACCTTGATCTGACGTGTCTTTAGTGACGTGTCTTTGTGCACATGACTTGTGCATGTGACCCACGCCTTTAGAGAATACAGATTATCTGACACACCCCCTTAGCTTTAAGCTCTTTAAGGTCAAAGCTAGCCACCTTCTCGTGTCTGTTAATGAGTTAATTAAACCGTAATTTTATCTAAATCCTTCTGTCTTGCTCTAATACTGTCCCTTAGGTCCTCTAGTTGCTTCTCCTTATTTAGCCGCTCCTTGATATCTACCATTCCGATTATATTAACGAAGCTTTGAAACCTCTACTTGGGCAGGGCCTTTGTAAGTCTATCGGCGATTATCTCCTTCATTGCTGTCTATTAAAATCGTACTTGTCTCATTGCGTATTCCTAACATAGCCAGTATTAATGGATGTTAACGTGTCGGAGCTTCGTGATTAGCTTTGCTGTGTCTTCTATAATTAGTTGGAGTGTCTAGGTGTTGTTGCATTTAATAATTAAGGGCTTATTTAGTTATAACGTCATTGCTTTAAATAACCTACTGATAAAGATAGCTTCCTTTGCTATTTATAATAGGGTTAATAACTTAGCTTCTGTGCTTAACGTTATTACTGTACCCTGCTTATTTGCTCTTTAGGCGATTAGCCCCCCAAATAGCTTTATAATGTATCCTTGTAAGCTCTTTCTGTTAATAGAGTTGTCCGTAAATGATGCATCGCTGGCATAGATAAATGATTGCGCTTTACCTCTACCATCTCTTCTGTCGTCTCGTCCTTTGTCGCGTATTCCTTTGTCTCTCCCTCTACTGTTTGTTTCTTCCTTATCTCCTCCATAGCAGATTGCTCTGCTTCTCGTACTATATAGGTACTGGACGACTCTGTTTACCGCTTAATAATGCTCTTGGTTGGGTCCTGGTTAAACCTTACTAGCTATAATACTGTAAAAGCAATATCTGGACGCGTTATAGTGGCTGCATAGAGTACTAAACCCAGTTTTCTTTGATATAGTATCGTAGAAGCTGGTAGGGATATAGGACGGACTAATAGGTCTGTATTAGGGGACGGACGCATTAGACGGATTATACGGTGATTGGTAGGGAGGAGTTCCAATTCTGCTATAGGAGTATCTGGAAGACGCCCTCTAAGATCTATCTTATACTGGTTAGCTATCTTCTTAATATAGGCTTCCTGGGATAGCTATAGGAGCCTTTGGCTATAATTGCGTATTATATGGATTCCTAGGAACCATTTTAGCTCGCTAAGGGTACTTATTTAGTATTCCTTGCTTAGCTCCTTGATCGCTTTTTAAGCCTTCTTTTTATCTGTCTTTCTATAGCAGAAGACGATATCATTAACATAGAAGAAGACAACTATTCTACCTTTTAGCATAACGCACGGCTCCTAAGGTACCTCTTTAAAGCCCAATTTATTTAATAAGCTTATGAGATTCTTCTGCTATAATAGTGGTGATCATTATAGTCTGTATAAGGCTTTTCTTAAGCGCAGTACTTTGTCTGTCTTTTCTTTGTTAAACCCTAGCAGTAGCTTTATATAGACGACCTTGTCGAGATCGCAATGGATAAACGCATTGACTGTATCTATCTGTGTCGTCTCTAGGTCGAATTTTGCGGTAATTGCTATAAGGGTTTGGAAGGTCGTACTAGCTAATATAGTAGCTCTCGTAGGTAGGTCTCCTGGGGCCTATTAATTTCCGTATACTACTAAGCGTGCCTTACATTTCTAGAGAAATCCGTGCTTGTCTATCTTGTAGACGAACACCTACATTAAGCTAAGGACCTGCTGTCCCTTTGTATGCTTCTTATCTGTTTTTTAAAACAACCTTATTTAATAATGGGATTGGAGGTGAGCTTGTTAAGCCTCTTGGAACTAATCTTAAAGAGGGTGTGCATTAAGGTCCTTAATTAACTAAGGTGGTGGAGGTAAGTTCTTCCTATGTAATCTAATATTACGTATTCTGCCTAATTTCAGCTTGCTGTTATTAAGTTGACTATTAAGGTTGAACTTCCTTTCTGCTACAAAGGCGCTTTAATAGGCTGAGGTGATCCTTTTGGTAATAAAGTCTTTAAACCTATTATTGCCGGCTTCCTTAAATGAGTCTTTGACTGAGTTGTTAAACACCCCCTAAGTGTGAAACCTATCTCCTACTTAGTTAACAGTGTCCTGATTAGTATCTGACTTTGTAGGATACTTAACGTGAAAGGTATATAGAGATTCTTTATCTTCTTTTGTTGGAGGTGGCGTATAATACGCGTCTTTAAGAGCTCTTGCAAGCTTAAGATCTGCTAACTTATTAAAGGTTTAAACTGGCTTATTAACGTTGTCGTCTTCCTCTTAAATTGATGGTTTAAATACTTTGTTATTATCTTCCAGAAGAACCTTGTTCTTAGTTAAGGTCTTAGGGAGTTAAATCTTCTTAATTAGCGTATCTAATTCAGCGTATAGATCCTTTAAGATGTCCGTTTGCTTGCTGTTAAAGAACGTCTTTTTGTTAAAGATGACATCCCTAGTAGAGATAATGATACCTTTGTGCGGGATCCAGATCCTGTAGATATTGGTAGAGTTATAGCCAATGAGGTAGCTAATATGGGCTTGTAGATCTAGCTTGCTTAGTCTTTTCTTCTTTAGCTGGGCATCTGATGTTATTGCGTACGCCCTACAGCCATAGGCTTTTAGGTGCGCCAATTGTGGTTTTCTTGATCTCCTATTTGCTTGGTAGGTATGGAACCTTTTATATGGCGATTTCTATCTATTGCTTTCCCGTGGCGTTTAATCTTAAAGGTAGACTATATAGTTGACTATCTCATTCCATAGGTTGTATGGTAGATTAGCAGTAATTTTTATTATACGTCCTTTCTTAATAATTACACCCCCTAAGCGTTTGGCGGTACCGTTCTATGCTTGGGTATGTGGCGCCGAAGGCTTAAAGGTAATCCCTTGGGTCTATAGCTATTTAAGGGTTCTCCTTCTCCCTAGCTCGTTGTTTGACCTAATGGTATTAACCTTAAGGTTATACCTTAAATGAATCCATTGGATAAAATCTTTAAGTACTTATAGTGTCTCCTTCTCCTTGCTATGCGTCGTTATAAAATATGGGAAGGTTCTTCCTAAGAAGGTATTATGGATAAGCATAACTTGTACGAATCCCGCATACGCTTTCTTAAGGTCAGTTTAGTTAATATGGAGGTTAAGATAAGGTTTATTAATGTTCTATTTTAAGAACCTTCTTAAGACCTAATGCTTAATTTTGGCGAGACTGCAATGCTAACATTCCGTTATCTTTGGGCCTTAAAGCTTGACTCCTAGGGTGTTAATACCTAAATAATAAAGGCTTATAGGTCCTGGATGACCTAGACGCAGATGCTATAGTTATGCATTACCTTTCGCATCTGGGCGAATGTCTCTTGACGATGCTCTGCGCTTCCGTTGGCGGCGTAGCTGTCGGCTTATATTAAACGCTAATAGACTTCCTAGTTGGACGTATTCGATAGTCTGTTGTCTGTGACGTTCTTCCATTTAATATAGGATTGTATTGTCCTTCCGAACTAGCAGATTATTGTCTCCTTTATTATCCTAGTAGAACCCTTGTTTTTAAAGTAGACGGAACAACACTAGATTTGTATTGAAGTCCGTATAAAAGGCAACGTCCTTAAGACGTAGGATTCCCTTACTTTTGTCTAGTTTTGTGACCTGGATAGTGACATTGCTATAACCTAGTATAGGCACTTCTAAGCTGCCGGCGATGACATATTTGTGTCTTAGAGCTTTCCTGAAATTGTAAAAATAAGAAAGGTCATTAAAGATATAGAGAGTGGTTCCTGAGTTAAGAATGGTTGATAGCTTTAATAAATAGAGTTAACCGGTGTGATACGATTCTAGAAATATTACATTGGCTTCTCCCTTAATCTTAACTGTCTCCTATTATTATTAAGCTTTATCGACCTTTAATTCCTTAAGCTTAAGTCGTTCCACTTAGGCAGCTAGATCCTTGTCTTGCTCTACCTTTATAAGCACCCTTTTTATATATATACCTACGGCTTTAAATCCCTTAGGCCTTTTGCTCTTAAATAGATACCAATAGTTAGGAAGGGTATATCCCCTTATATCGCATGCCAGGCATTTAAGGTTCTTCAACCTTTTAGAAGACATCTCTTTAGTCAAATTTATACCTGCCCTTTTTTAGCTGTGAGATAAGCTGTTCCCTTTTCCTTTTTGGACTTTAGCAGTAATAGAGATACCCTCTTTGGGCTCTCCTGCGAAGTCTACGTTAAATGTACTCCCTCTCACCGTCGTAGGTATGGCTTTGGAAAGGTTTTGGAATGCTTCTCGTAGCTCCATTACTACTTTATGGTATTCTAATGAGAGAGCCTTTTCGGTATTATTTGCCTGCTTTATATACAGAACAAAATAGGTTTTGCTTATAGGTCGTATTGCATTTACAAGGTCCATTAGCCAGATCCCATTAGTTATCTATAGAAGATTGTGCTTCTCTGCTATCTTTATTGCATGCTCCCATTGGTTAAGCCACTGGGTAACCTTTATCTGCTTAAGCCCTTTAAGTAACTCTGTGTACTGCAGTTGTACCTTCCTTATTATAAAGTTCTTCGAAGGCTCAGTGTCTTCTTTTAACTAAATTAGCCATTCCTTGACTATAAGGGAAGGGTTGAGCAGTAGCTTCTTCTGAATTAATACTGTAGACGTAATCTAGGTGCGTATCTATTGCAGATACTCTTCCTGTTTTAGGAAGTACTTTATATCCTGGTCGTAGTATCGTCTGCTATTCTTGTACGCTTTCTGTTGATTCGTTGAGAGCTGTGCATATAAGGTTGCATTCTCATTGAAATCAGTAACTTCTGGATAGGCTGGTTCTTGTAGTAGAGCTTATTAAGGTGCTGCATTGTCTGGGTTAACATGGGCCCAAATTTGTTTATCTACTAGGGCTTATAGTTGCCAGATCTATTGCTCCCAGTCTTCTAGTTTATTAAGGATGATTATGGTTAACGAACTCAATATCAGTGGAGTTATTTTGACTAATAGGCAGGTGGGGAATTGAGATGGTATTTTATCATTAGGATCGTCCTTGTCGTCAGGATTGTCCTTTAACAATTAAGGTAGGATTTCTCATGGAATCTCGTGGAATCTCGTGGAATCTTATGGAAGAATCGTCCTGTGACGATTAAGGTAGGATTTCTATCAGAGTCTGCGTCTTAACGATAAGGTGTTAGAGTCTAACGATAAGGTAGAATTTCTTTAAATAATTAAGAAATAGCTGAATAGCTTCTTGAGTCGGCGGACCGGGCTTATAACTGTCACGAAATTCATATAGAGGGGGAGTTCATTGATGAAATGGGTTGATTGATTGATGATCTTATATCGTGTCTTTTTGACCTTGATCTGACATGTCTTTAGTGACGTGTCTTCGTGCACATAACTCGTGCACGTGACCTACGCCTTTAGAGAATACAGATTATCTGACAACTATATTAGACTAGGACTTTTCAAAATTATATAAAGAATTTTATTAGTTATATATAAGTTAAACCTACTAGCCAAAATAAAGATCTACCCTATATAATATGTTGCAATACTAGAACTAGCGCACAGAAACGTTAAACCACCAGTATATAAAGTAGACATGTATAGAGGACAGAAAAAGGATAAATAGTAAGTTTTAAAGATTATCAGTTATAAGGACATAAATAATAAGATATAGTACGAAGTAAAGTGGATAGGCTATAGTAAGACTACCTAGGAACCACTAAGCAACCTAAAGAACGCTATAGGAAAGGTAAAGGAGTATCAAAAAAAAGGAGGTTAGGGAGTATTAAAAAAGAATCGCCAAAGGATAAGTTACCTAAGGGGGACCTATAAAGAGCAACTACTATGTTACTTAGAGTTATTTCCTTCTCTGGAAACTCTACCCTTTTATTACCTAGCTTATTAAGACCCTGTTAAATAAGTCTCTACTCCTTAAAACAAACCTTCTTATAAACCTTCTTAAGACGGGTTAACCGAGCGAATGCAACCTATTAAGACTTAAAGAAATAACGCTAAGCCTTAAGGGCCTGAGCTGTCTCCTTAGCAGAACGGTAGAGTTTGGCGCGCGCGGCGGCCAACTTAGACTTAAGCTTTGTAGCAGTAGATTAAACACGAGACCCTATAATAAGTTACTTAGGGAACTTAAAGACTATTAAGGGTTATAGGACGCGTATACTTAGCGTTAGAGATAGAACGAATATTATAGGACAATTAAACGTTTGCTTTAGTGCACTTTAAATAAGATAAGGGTTGCCGAGACGAGGGACTTGCTATCGCAATATACACTAACCCCACTTTTGCATAATAAGAATATGGAGATAGCATTACCTCACTAAGCAATAGAATGGCAGCCACAGTGTAAGCACGACGTTGCGCTTATAAAGAAGAAGAGGCTTTAGGTATAATAAGTAAGGATATTAACCAGACTAATTAAATAGATATTATACCTCTAGTAAACAGCTTAGAGATATTAGGAATCTTTAAGGACAAAGATAAAGAGAAGGGAGATAGTGTTACGGACGCTTTAAGTATAATATTATAACTACTTAGGGAAGAGTTGGAGGAAGCTAGTTAGTTAATATAAGTATAGTCTAGAATGGAACCGGTGGAACTATGTAACAAAGAGTAGTAAGCGAGTTACATAATATTATACACAGTGTACGTAGTATACGCGATATACGCCCATATATAATACATATAATACGTACCTTATGTATAAGAGAGGATTTCTTAGAAGTATAGTTGTGTATTTAAAGGACCTTAGTCCCTACTATAGATAGTTCTCTCCTTGTAGTAAATCTTAGAATACAATTAGAGTTAATCTATTGGGTAACCACTCCACTAGTTATTATTACGTTGTTGACTTGTTCTTACCTATATACCTAGCCCAATAATAGGACCCACTGTAGTTACTGCTATAAGGTTCCGTTACACCTTATTAATATAGGCCTAAAATATTATTAGTGTATTAGTAAGCCTAAATAGCATTACTAGGTACTTAAAGTAGCCATACTATATTTAGAACGCCGTTTTCCACTTATTACCGGCTTTAATCCGGATTTAATAGTATATATCTTTTAAATCTAATTTTATAAATATCTTTATGCTTAATAGTCTGTTAATAAGCTCCCCTATTAAGGGCAACAGGTAATAATTCTTTATAGTAATCTTATTTAGCGCCTAATAGTCAACACAGAGGTAAAGGGTCTTATCCTTCTTGGGTATAAACATAATTAATACCCCTACCTAGCTTATAGAAGGCCAAATCCATCCTCTCTAAAGATTGTCCACTATATACTAATATAATACTGCCAGCTCGTTTTCTAATAGGTTATATAGTAGTTTAAAAGAAGGTTCCTTATCTCCTATATCTATCTTATACTCTACTAATATAGGGTTAGGTAAGGTGTATACAGCCTCTTTATTAGCAACATCCTTTAGGTCTATATATTCCTATAGAATTTCTAGCTCCTTAACTGCGCATAGCCAGATATCCAAAAATAAATACTCTACGTCCCCCTTTTTAGGGTTAAGAGTAACATATATAGCATATACCTACCTTTTTTCTTATACATAGCTTAAAAAAGTCTCTTAATCTTTAACTATAATATATAGTTAAGACTTCTGGTGTTAATACAAGGCGGAAGGCCAATTAATATCTAGATTAACTTAGTAAAGCCATAGGTATCCTAAAATAAGGCTATACCCCTTAATTTCCACAGCGTAGAAGCGCATCTCCTACGTATTCTATAGACCATTACGGTCCTAACTGGCTATAGAAAAAGTTTGTTCCCTATAGCACGAAATCTAATAGCCTCTAATGCTTTAAACAGTGTGCACCTATAAGCCACTAAGGTCTAAATCCAATTCTTTTACTAGTAATTAAGAAATAAACCCTATAGTTACGCCGCTGTCTATAAGGCAGTCTTATATTACCCATTTATTATTAACTTAAATAGAGACGGGAATAACTATGCAGTAGCTTACTCCCTCCTTCTTTTACTGGCCTAGTATAAGGGAGTAAAGATCCACTAGGCTCTCTCTTTTCCTAATTAGGTATTATCTTACTTCTTCTGCCAGCAGAAGCGCTGTATATAGCCTTTCTTACCACAGTTATAACAGCTACATAACTCTTGGTTCTACTTATTTAGATTAGGTTTTTGCCTATTATTATTCTAGGGCTAACTAGTATTATTCTAGGGTTGTAAACCCTACTCACGTTGTCCTTCTATAGAGTAGTTAGGTCAAAATCTGCCCCTTTTATTAAAGCTAGGTCCAGTCCTACGCTCTTTATTATTAGCGTCTCGTTCCTTTCACTTACCCAAATAGTCTCTTTTAGCATTCTTAATCTAAGTAGCTTTAGAAATAAGCTTTTCTTAAAAGGTAGGAATTTCGCCCTTCTCCTATATAGCCTGTTAAATCTTAGGTTGTAACTTGGCAAGTAGCTAATAAAGTTATATAGCGTCGTCCTATAGGTCTAAGCAGGGTATATTATCTTCTAGCTCTTCTAAGTAGTTTACAAACTAGACTACACTCTAGCCTTCTTACTATTTAGCATTATAGTATCACTAGTTATAATCTATCCCTTAATTAGTAGGGTCTTAGACCTAATTAACCAACTAGAACTTAAATTTACTAAATCTAAGGGGTATAGTAAGTTTCTTCTTATAGTATATCCATAAACTCTTAACGGTGCCACATAAAAAGGTAGAAGCAATTAGTGTCTAATTATACTTATTAAAGTAACATTTCAGATCCAGCCAAAACTTGGTTTCGCATTAACGGATAGAACAATTACAGTTTTGGAGACTATTACTATTATACTTATTAGGTTCCTTTATGCGGAATTTAGGTTTATCTAACGTTATAGTATAGTATAGCGTTGCCCCTTTAAGTCTGCTTTATATCTAGGGTGTCTATACTTCTCCTAATTGTCCTTATAATTATTCTTAGTAGTTTTAATATGCTTATCTTAATTATATCTCTAACTCCTTTGTTTTTTATAAGGTCTTACGTAGCAACCACTCTAATAACTCCCTAGCGGTAATTATTTTTAAGGGTCTTGGAAAGTTAGATGGACTAGCCATAGCTTCCTAGTCTACTCCTTTGTAAGTAGAGGGGATGTGCTCCTCTGGGGAGACTCTGCCAGCCTCTTATAGTAAGGGCGTCGTTTTAGAGGGTAAGGAGGTATGGCCCGTTATTATTAATTAATAGCCATACGTTCCTTCTGTAAAGGATTATAAGCGATTAGAATTATAAGAGGCTAGCTTAACCGGAATGTATAATTATCTAATTAATAGTATAGAATGAGAGTCACAGATAAGTAAAAGGTAAGTTAAAGGTAGAATAAGCTTTACGTATTAAAGGACAAATACTTTCTAACCTCTTTTATTTAGAGACTAATTGCTAGTTCTTCTTTAGAAGAGAACTAGCTCCCTATATAATCCTTCTGAGACACTAGTAAACCATTTGCCCATTATCTATCTAACTATGTCTCCTCTGGGACATTAGTGGGACATTAATGAAACCTTCATCTATCTTATCTGATATATACCTTTTAGGAGCTCCCGTTACAAGTATTTAATAAATAAAGAATATAATATAATACTATACTTTATATATAATAAATCACCACAATATAATTGCCTGTTAAAGAACCCTTTAAAATAAGCCTAACAGAGCTATAGAAACGATCTCTTAATGCAGACGAGGAGTGCACTACTATGATTTCCTTCCTTACTACCGCGATTACAACCCTTTAGGTAGCCTTTACTATATTAGCGGAGCTTATCTAGACCCAAAGAACCTAGAAATAATACGCTTAAGACATAAAGGTAATCTGGATAGATATTGGCGCCCTTTAAAGGGCTGTAATAAAAGTTATAAAAAGCGGACTGGCATCTATAGGCCTACTATTATATATATACATTGCTGTTACTATACCTATAATGCCCTAAGCTATAAGATAAGCTGTGTATAAACCTATAGAAGTACATAAGATTATAATCTATATAGGTGACGCTGCTAACCACGAGGATACCTTAAAGCAGAATAGTTAAGCCCTAGTGTATAAGCTCTAGGCTATAGGACTTTTAGATACCTATAAGATATAGGCCGTAAAGAAGCTATAAAGTGGCGACGGTAGGGCGTATATTATGGATAAAGATATAAGAGATAAGCTAATATAAGAAATAGGGTGGATAGAGTTCCTAAGGCGCTCTAATACACTAGCTATACTACTAGTGCTAGTAAAGGTTTATACGGTGCCTATAAACTTTATCATCCAAGGCTTAGAGGGTAAGTAGACAATAGAGGATATAATAAAGTAGAATTATACTATAGCGGGGCTTATGGTAGAGAGGCTGGCGTAAAAAGGCTAGAAAGAGTCTAGATAGGAGAAAAGGCTAAATTATTACTTATTATAGACGTATAGTTAAAAGAGGTAGTAAATGCGCTATTTAATTAGGGCCTTTTCCTAGAAGAAGATTACTACCTAGTTATAAGATATAAGATAACATTTCTAGTAATATAGTATTTTAATTACTAGGGCTTTAACTATATAGCTAAGAGCTATAGAAAAGAGGTTAGATTTAGACGCTATACTAAGTAGTATAATGCTAGCGATCATATAGGAGACCTACTTAAGAAGTATATTAATTATAAGATAGGATATAAGGTATAAAGTAGGGCGTATAGCGTTAAGCAGATATAGTAGGAAAAGGCTATAATAATTAGGGCCTTTACGCTAATATACTACGCTAGTGCCTATAAGGCGCCTACGTGTAAATAGTAATTATAATTATAGTATAAGATTACTACTAAAGAGACCTTATAATAAGCTAAGAGGGGAAAGCTAAAGGAGATAGCTATATAGGAAAGCTCTATATAGGCAGAGGAGGGTCCTTAAAAGGCTAGCTGGCCGTAAATTATTAACTACTTTTGTAAGGGCGCGAAGAGGCTTTAGGGGAGATTTAAAGGAACAATATAAATTCTATCTACTCTAATGTATATAGCTCTTGCTAAATACAAGACGATATATAAAGAAGAGAAAAGGATAATAAGAGAATTATATAATTAAACAGTTAGGGGTCTTGGTGGCTAGTACGTGCATATATACGCATGCGGTCTTTAACAGACTTCGGTATTATAGCACAGGTAGAAAACAGTGGATTATAGCGGATAATCGCAGACAGTTGCAAACAGTTATATATAGTCGCAGACAGTTATAGACAGTTGTAGACAGTCGCAGACAGTTTTAGATAGCTATCTATTAAGTGTTTTACCGAGACATTCCTACTATAACTAGGCTAGTCCCGTTATAGTACCCCCCCTTTTGGCCGAAGGTCTAAAACAATTCAACTTAGTTAAGAATTTATAATTTTATCGCGTGTCAAATTTTCGCGTTAGGTGGCGTTCTTAGCAAGGCAAATCTAACTAATTAGATGACTTTAACCGGCGGTCGAAGTTCCTTAATATCTTATATATCACGTGACCATATTACAAACATTGTAATACATTTTAAGTTCTTTTCAATTTTAAGTTTCCTGCTATTATATTTTATGTCTTTATATTAGGTAGCAGTCGTTTACCTTTATATTATATCCATCCAGCCAGAGCAGGCCGCAAAGGATGGTCTTTATAAAACTCTTTTACTAAGGAAGGCGCGTTAGCCTTAATCTGGTTATAGGTTTCCCAAGTTCGTGTTTTATATCCTTTCCACTTAATAAAAAGTTTAAATTATTTAAATTATGTTTTCTATCGCATATCATTAATTAAGTCAATAAAGTAAGAGTTATTACCATTGTTAACAATTATAGGAGGTGGCGGTGGCACTTTATAATTTATAGGATTATCTCTTAAAGGTTATAGTAAGCTTACGTAGAACGTTGGGTATATTTTTATCTTAGTTAGCAGTTTAAGCTTATAGGCGTATAGGCTCAGTTTCTTCTTAATTTGGTATAGGTCCGCAAACTTCCAATTAAGTTTCTTTAAGGGCTATTAAGTCTTTAGGTTTTATATATTTAGGTAAACTATATTACCTTCTTTAAAGTCCTATACAGGAGCTTGTCATTTATTTACATGCTATTCCTATGACATTTAAGCGTACGTTAATTTACTTTATAATAGTTCTATTAACTATTTTATTTAATTAGTAAAGTTATATACGTTAATTAACTAGATCCGTTTAATTATGGGTCCTATTATATTAATTTTAGGTTATGGTTTAAATCCAAGTTAAGGGTCTTATCCGTAGGTCGCGTAGAACGGCATTATGCCCGTTAATACATTTATCATATTATTTACGGTAAACTTAGCTAAGGGTAGCTATTTTTCCTAGTTGTCTTGCAGGTAGGAGCAGTATATTTATAAGTATTATTCTATAATCGCGTTTGCAATTTTAGTTTAACTATCTATCTCTAGATAAAATATAGTTAAGAGTTATATTTAAATACTTAATTATTTATATAGAGCTTGCCAGAAGTCTAAAACGAACTAGCTTTTACAGTTGGATATTATTAAATGAGGAAGTCTATATAGCTTAAAAACGTGCTTAATAAAACATTTAGCTACTAATATTATATTAATTAATTCCATAGGGATTATATATCACATTTTTATAAGATAATTAACAACTACTATAACATTTATAAACCTACTACTGCTAGGCAAGTTAACTACAAAGTTAATTAAGATGTCGCGCTATCTTTATATTAGAATTAGTAGTGGTTAAAGTACTCCTTACTTCTTTATATAAGAGGTCTTTCCACGTACGCACGTCCTATATACTTAAACGTATTTCCGTATATAGTCGTGCGTTATAGGCCAGTAGTATACTCATTAAACAATCTTATAAGTCTTCGCATGGCCGGGATGTCCTACTATAGGGGAGTCGTGTATAAATTTAAGTATCTTAAATTGCAAAGGTTTGGAATTCGGAACTACCATCTTCTATTAATAGTATAATTAATTATTTCAAATTTCGCATTTAGCAAGTATAATATCCTTATACTATCATTTTCCTATTCAAATTGCTTTTATTATATCTATTATCCATATATCATTTTTATATTTATATTCTATTAGTTCATTAATTTCTATTTCCTATTTATTAACTTCTAATTTATTTCTGTATAATTACAGCACCTGTCGTACCGAACGCGTGCTTACGCGTACGGTACACCAACTACGCGTTTACGCGTTCGGTGCACTAACCACCCGCTTACGCGTCTAGTGCACCCCTGAAGCACTGACTAATCAGGGGGAGGTCGCATCAGTATATAGACCACGTAGTCTGCTTCAATACAAGAGACAGTCACCATCCAAACAAGCATACGATACTACATGTATTTCGTGCCCGTGGATACGACTCACTCGTGCTATTAAGTTAGTACGAACAATTTCTTTTAAGTTCCATATCTAGAAATATAGGACATAGTTTTTTAAAGCGTTTAGGAGGCAGTAAGATCTATAATTAATTTACAATCCGTTTGTCTAAAGCATTTATAGGTAGATCCTATAATTATTATATTAATGCGTTAGGCTTTTAATTAAGTTTACCCAGTTAGTACATAATTTTAAAGTTAAATTGTAAGGGGTATTCAGCCTAACGGATTTAGCGCTATATTAATTACTTTATAGTTATAAAGTACTGCAGGTTCTTATGGTCCGTTAATACGCATATTAGGAACATTAACCCTTTAAGCTTAGGGCGCCATTATTTAAAACACCTAACAATTATAAGCAATCTTAATTAACTAATCTATTAACTCTCTTAGAGTTTCCGCATCTTCTATTAGAATAATCACGTCCTAGACTTTAGCCTTAAGTCCCTGTTTATACTGTGCTATAAGTGCCTTATTATTCTACTTAACCTATATTGCGAGTATCTAAAACTATGTTATGTACTTAATTACTAAAGTGCGTTATACTAAATAAAATAAAAAAAATTCTGCTATGGTTATTGCTTCTAGGTCCCTAAATATCTATATTAGTCTTTCTATAAACCCACTCTAGTTAGTAAATATAAACCGTACTTCCTAATTAGTAGTTGTTATTCTATTTGTCTAGATTTTGGTAAGGTAAGGTTTAAACTATTTAAGTGCTCTTCCTATTAGAAACAATCCTATATATACCACTTAGTCTATAGATATTGCTAACTTTGCCCCTTCTTGTATAACCTTAAAGTGCATTTGCGTAAGGAATCCTTTAAGCTTTAACTTCTCCCCTAAGAATTGTTTGATTAATAGTAACTTAACCTTAGCTGCTCCGATGCCATTAATTCTGTCTTTCAGTATTTAATTATTATCTGTTAATCAATTAACCATTTCTTATAATTAACCTACTATAACTAGCTGCGAATCAGTATCTCCTATACTGGTGTCCCTACTAGTGCCTAAGGTCGTAGCTACTATAGACGGCGTTATAACTGGTGCTTTTAGTGATATGTTGTTTAACTTTATTAATACCATAACTAGGTAGTAAATGTATAACAAAAGCCTTGTAGGAAGTACTACGGTAGACTTGCTAATAGGCTAGGTATATAGGTAAACAAGAAGTTAACAATGTAATAATAACTAGTAGAGTAGTTGCCCAATAGATTATATAAGGGATATTATTGCGGACACCTTGGGTTGCCCTTAGGACAACCTCCGGACGCCCCTTGGATGGTCGCCGGTCATATACTGGAGGGATGTGCCCGTAGTATATAGTCTCTACAATCCCTAAGGCCTTACCTCCTCAAAGATTTATCTAATCTATCCTGTTCCACAATCATGTCCTTATAGCCCCCTGTTTATAAAGTCCCCTTACATTTAAATCCTTCCTACTCTATTTGGAAGGGCAGCCAGCTTTAAAAACCAGAATGTTTATTTATATCTTTTGTTTATATCTACCATCCTCCCTTAAAATCTCGCGACAACCTAAATAGAAACTCTATAAACACCTTATGGAAAGCTATCGCGCTAAGGCAGGAAGGTCTCTCCAATAGCAAGAGATTGCGATAATATAAACCTCTAGGCAAGATGGCTAAACAAGCCTTAACACCTAGATGCACCAAGAGCTTAAAGACTCTTATATACCTACAGTTACCAGCAACGCTAAGGAAAACATAAACACCCTCTATAACGGTTATAACAGTGCCAGAAAGTAGCCAGAACCCCTCTAGCCCCACTTAGGCTAATTAGAAGATTAAGCGCTAAAGGCAACTTTAAGATCTTCCCCTAAATTAGAAATGCCAGAGGAATATACTAATACGCCTAACTAGGGACCCAACTGGAACCCTTTTAGAAGACCACTGGCCTATAATTAGCATAGTGGCGATGTATAGACTGCTTATAAGCTAAGCAGGCCTACCCCTTTAGGTAATCTAACCCAACTATTAACTTAAGACTTAAGCCTTATAGGGAAACCCGCATTAGCTACTAGTACTAACACTACCTCTATAGCTGGAGCTTCCCCAGGTCTAAGATTAGAAAGCCAAGAGCCCTATACTAATTTTCTCTAAGGAGGATATTAGGAAGCTGCTATAAGGCTCTTAAAAGCTATATAGGAAGGAGCTACTAATAAACATATTAGAAACCTTTAGGGGCAGGTCTAGATCTAGCAGAGCTTAATTTAGGCTAGATAAAATCTTTTACAACCTAGTTAAGGCCAAGGGCCTCCTAGGGGCTACTTAGTACCTACTTAAGGAGGTATAGAAGACTTAAAGAGGTATCTATACAGTGAATGGAAAAAGGATATAGACTAATTAGCTAAGGCCTCTAGTAGTCTAGAACTCCGCCATAGACCCAACGCCCAATAGTTGGACAATTAGGTTTGTAAAATAGATAACTTCTTTAAGATGCTAATAATATAAGACAATACTAAAGAGCGTACTTAATGGATTATTAGCAAGATTAAAGACCAATCCCTAAACTAAATTGCACTTAATTAGCTTAATAAAGAGCAAATTACTACATAGCTGCAGCTGCAACCCTTTTTAAAGAAATGGACTTAAGATCTGTATGTCGTATAATATAATAATACAGAGCTATTCTGGAATGGGATATAGCTTAACTACCACAATTTCCGCCAGTTTATAAACTTTGTGGAAACTTATGCTTAATTAATAAATCCAGAACCCTTTAAAAACGAGGACAGCAGCATCCGAAAAAAGGAGAAGATTAGATTTATTTAGGCTAGAATTAAGCTAGTAATTTATAATAAAATAAAGCGCGTAGGAGCCCTATTGCGGATTACTATATATACGGATTTTAAATAAGCGGTTCTAAATACTAAGGATATGGTAAGAAACCAGACCTCTTCTAGTAAGAAGCTAGGGGGTAACTAGAAGCGTAGGCACTCTAGTAGCAATATAGGGCAGATCTAAGCTCCAAAGAAGCCGTTCTTAAAGAGAAATCCAGAATAGTTAAAGTTAGGGACCTTAAGCAATAGGAAAGACTCCTAGGGCTAACCTAATACCCGTCTAGCATCCTTATAGGAATACTCTAAAAAGTTAAAAGAAAACTTCTCTAGAGGAAAACCTAATTAGAAAAATAAGCAGGGCGATAACTATACTAATAATCTAAAAAAAGAAAAGCCCTAGTTGTGGACCTCTTCTAGCTATAACTAGGGCAAGATATAGAAGGAGAGACTCTCTATATTGCTGTTAAGCTAAAAATAGTACTCCCTATAGGCGAGGTATATTAGTTCTAAGCACTATATAATAGCGGCGCCAAAATCAATCTTATATAATATGATTTGGTAAAAGAGTATAAGCTTATCCTATTACTAAGGTGGCGGAAACCTACCGCAGGGTTCCTAGATGAGTATTAGATTAAACTACATAGTGCCTATAAGCTTATGGTGTTAGTGGCCAATATATATAACTGTACTAAGGTGGTTGGCCTATAACCCTTCTGGGCGGCTGACTTTATAGGCTATAGCCTTATTTTTAGATATCCTTAGCTTATAAAAGTAGATTCTAAGATATGCTTTAAAACAGGAGCCTTTAAATAGTGGAACAATAAAGAATTGGAAGGGCGTATTTTACTAATAGGCTTAAAAGATATCCTAGAGGATATAGCTCCAGGAGAAATAGTATACACTTTACACCTAAAGAAGTATTAGATCCAACCCCTATTCTATAGCAAGATAGGTATAGAGCCTAGCATAGGCAATAGCCCTTCTATAATAGATACCCTATAGGGAACTGCCGGATAGGTCGCGGAGACACTGTAGGGAGGCGGCGATCTTAAAAATCTTATAAGATACTTCCACTGCTATAGGTTACTCTGGCTTAAGTAATATATAGAGAATATACTATAACACCTTAAACGCTGTGTTAAAGAGTTCCCTACCCTCTACTAGCTACCGCATAAAACTGTTTAACATATAGTGGCAACTATATATAAATAGCCACTATAGCGCGCGACGCTGCCTGTAAGCGCCCTAAGGGACCTCTAGGACCTACCTAACAATGACGCGGAGGATAAACGCAACCCCAATTTATTGAATATCCTAGCAGGCCTAAGGGACTTACTAAGGGTATTTTTAGGTAGGCGAGTAAAAGTCCTTTAGTGGAACTTGGAATACGATTATACAATTAATCTGGAAGAAGGTAAATAACCGCTGAATTTTTCTATCTATAACCTCTCTTGCAAAGAGCTTAAGATCCTATAGGAGTACCTTAACGGCTTACTAGAAAAGGGATGGATATAGCCTAGTAAGTCACTAGAAGGCGCGCTGATCCTCTTTATCCTAAAACTAGATGGAACTATAAGGCTATGTGTAGACTATTGCGGTCTTAATAAGATTACAATTAAGAACTGTTACCCACTACCACTAGTTAGTAAAATGCTGGATTAACTATTTAGGGCGAAGATTTTTATGAAGCTGGATCTATAAGACGCCTATTATAGGCTCTATATTAAAGAAGGGGATGAGTAAAAGACCGCTTTTAAGACCTAATACGGCTACTTTAAGTATCTGGTAATGCCCTTTGGGCTAGCTAATGCGCCTATAACATTCTAATTGTATATTTATAGAGCCTTAAGGGGACTAGTTAACTGCATATATATTATCTATTTAGATAATATTCTAATCTACTTAGAAGATAAGGACTAGTACAAGCAACATATCCGCGAAGTGCTGGAATGTTTAGATAATTAGGGCCTCTATACTAAGGCATTAAAGTATATCTTTAACACTAAGCAGGTTGAGTTCCTGGGGTACATTATAATACCTATAGGTGTAGTTATAGACTTAGTATAGGTGTAGATAATCTAAGAGTGGCCAGAGCTAGAGAGCTACTGTAGTGGTGTAGATTGGACGTCGCCTACTATCTTGGCATTTTCCTATATTTATAGAGCCTTCGGCTTCCCTCCCTCTTATATATTACGACCCTACCAGTTCACGGAATACATTCTTTTCTTTCTTTATTACTAATAGAGAGATAGATAGATAGACTGACTAACTAACTGACTGATAGATAGATAGTACCGTAACTTTCCTATCTGAGAGACACCGTACCCTTCTATATATTATTTGGCATTCCACGTGGGGACGGCGGTAAGCTCTTTAGATTAGAAGTCTGGTATTCTATACACAACTATATATACAGAAGACACGTAGGAATATACTACAACTACTAAAGAACCGCCAGCTGTAGAAGAACAACTAGCTAAGAGAACCGCCAGCTAGATAGATAAGACAGCAGAACCAGGAAACTAGAGAACTAGGCAGTATTAAACAGTAAGGAGGACTAGGTAGACCCTAAATAGAAAGACTGCGGAAAAAGACAGAACGGCTAGACTTAACGTATAAGCTAAAAGAGTGGCAATAAGAGGCAAAATAGTGTAGGTTAAAAGGTCTTGGGAGTTAGGTTTGGTGCCTATCCCTAGAAATTTAGTGTTAAGCGAACCAGCGAGCCAATTAGATAACTACTAGCCATTAAAGTCTTGCCACCTGTGCGCGCACGAGCATGGCCAGAACATTATTAAAGATGCAGAGATGACAAGCCAAGGGCTAATTAATTAGATGGAAATAAGATCTAAGGCATCTAGCGGTAAAGGAAGTCAGCGTTGCCTAGAGGAGACAATACCGAGCAAGGCCGCAAGCACACGAGATCGGGTCTATTCTTAAAAGCTTCCTATTCTGGCTTAGCTTTGTCCTCTTTTAAGTTATCTAAATTATATTAGCAGCGGCCCTAGAGGCACTCCATAAGGACCTCCCACATAAAACAACAGTAGGCTAAAATAGATGGACGTATCAAGACCTAGTAGTGGTAGAAGATGAAGATTCCGTGCTCTCCCAGGAAGACCTCCCCTTAGGCATTAAGAAGCAGGCGCCTTCCGTTAGGGATATAGCTGTATAAGTAGACCAGCCAAAGCATGCACCTGTTAATGTCCCGCTAGGACAGTTATCTGGGACATCCTCTGTTAAAACTACGGCCATATAAATAGACCTACCGTAGTGTTTACCTGTAACACCTAGGACCAATAACCCTTAGTAGATAAAGGATAAAAGCCGTAAGGATTACCTATAAGCTTCTAAGGAAGCTCTAGATGCACCTAATAACTAGCAGTTAACGGCTTAAGACAAAGTCTACGTTATAGTCCAGCCTATGCCAGCCCCAGGAACTACTGGGACTCCTTACTTTATAGGGCAGAACGTGTTATAGTTTATTAAACGGTACAAGCGGCTATACACCTAATATCGTGTAATAAGTATAGAGAAGCGCCAGGGCCTTCTAGAGTATTGTAATTACTAGATAGGGATGTGGATCTAAAGCTTGCCTAAATTTATAGCTAGCAATTAGATGGAGCTTATAAGAAAGCTTAGGGCAGAATACTAAGCAAACGACTACTATTAACGCATGGAGACAAAAGACTTTGTAGAAGCTTTTGTTTAAAAATCTGCGGAACAGCTAGGCGAATTACGTCACTATATACAGGACTTTACTACTATCTTAGCTAAAGCGGTAGCTGTAGGAAACCTTACTAAGTAAGAGAATGGGTGGTGGTTTATATAAGGGCTCCCTATTGAATACCGCGGGCACATAATAGAAAAGATAGGAGCTATAGCAGACGAGCCTAGTACCCTTGTGTTTAAAAGACTAAAGGAGGCCGTAGAGTTAAGAATAATAGCTATAGAGAACGTTAAGCAAATGGCTGTTCTTCTAGAAGAGGATGTCCTGAATGTCCAGCTTATACAAGAGCTACGGCAGTAAGGGAATAAGCTTGACCGCTAAAGGGAAGGAAGACTTCTAGACCCAAGAAAGCACGCGACGCTATTGAATTAGGCTATAGTTTAAAGCCTGGCATAAGGATACAGCTCAGCACTAGGATATAAAGACTGGCAGAACAGTACCTAAGCTCCCTTTGTTCCGCAAGGCTGTCGACCTCCGCAAGACTATCGACCTCCGCAAGACTCTTGATATCCGCAAGGTCCCTAATATCCGCGAGATTCTACTGCCTTTAAACGGCCGCAACGGGACGTATAGGGTCAGCGAGGCACGCGAGGATCAGGCCGGCGGACCTATTTTGGATGTAGAGGAAGTCACCGTTTTACTAAGCTTAAATGCTAAGGGCTAAAGGATCTTATTTAGTAAGGATTTGTGCATCTATCTAATAAAGGAAGACTAATAGCTGGGACGCGTAGTTAACCTGGACCAGTACTACCGTGGCTTGGCAATAAAGGATGGCTAATAGGTATTAAGGACTAGTTTTATATATGTTAAGAAACAGACCCGGATAGGCTAAAGGAAGAATAGACGCGGCAATAGGCCCCTATAGTACGAACGGATTTAACTGCTTTCTATAATAGAGTAGTACTAAAGAATAGTAATAAAACACTTACGAACTGGGAGGACTACTATTAAGTACAGCCTATGGACTTAGTAGTAGCATCTAGCCAGTAACGTCCGTAGACTCGCCCGACCCCTAGAGACAGCCGTATAACTAGAATAGCCATTAAGCCGCAGGCTCTGCTGTAGGAGAAGAATATGCGACTAGGAGATGTATAACCAGGAGATTGCATCTAGATTATGTTACGGCCTATAGATAAAACAGCTGAAGCTAGGAAAAAGAAGGAATTATCCGATCCTCAGAGACGGTCTTAAAGACAGACGCTTAAGGTCAGCCGTTAACCACAGGCTCTATAGTAGGTGTAGGATGTTTAACTAGGGAACAGTTAAGTTCTAAGGTAGGGGAGGAGACACAGGTGACGGCCGTATAAAAGATTTCTATTTATCTGCTTAGTTACTGTATTTCCTAAAGCTCCTTTTATATTTACTTTCTTAACCGCGATGTGTCGTTAAACGCGTTAACCTACTGCAAAAGATGTTAGTTTAGCTTACCGCCTATTAATAAACTAATAGCGATTTTCTATCCTGGGGACGGAAAATCCTGATTAGTTCATTTAGTAATAGAGCTGGCAGAACTCTATACCGCCCCTAGAATTTAAATGCGCCAGCTGTACAATGAGAACTGCACAAAGAGCCTTAATTAATTGCACAGATGTAGAGCCGATTGTATAATATAGAGCCAGACATAGAGCCTTAATTAAACGACTGCACGGAAGCCTTAGTTAATTAAACGACTATATAGAAGCTATGGTTAATTAGAGAGTCAAATTAAGCCAAAGCCTTAATATTAGTATGTTACCGTTACTGAATTAAGTTAGTTAAATGTCGTTAAATTAGAGCCTTTAACCGGGCCGACCTTATTCCTTATTTAAATAACGACTAATTGTAGCATAATATCACTGCTATCCAAATTTAGTACTGCGCTAGCTGCACGACAAGAACGGATACTGTGGCAAGGAAGGGATCTGTACAAAAGTAATAACATAATATTAGTGATTAAGTACCGCGGAAATAGTAAAGTAGTATACAAAGAGACACTAATAAAGATGCTCTATAAGAGGTCGGATAGGGTATAGCTAACCATATTAAGCCTAAGCCATTTTTATATAACTAAAGATAGAACCAGGCCGTATCTAGCTAGGCTAGTAAAGAACTATGTTAAGGATTATAAAGGGAACAGGAATTAGATATATAGGAACCAACGCTTTCCCTTTAGTTGTTTTAATAAAGGACTATTATGGATATAAGGGCAAGGGATATGCGATAGAGGTAGTTATAACAGCTAAGAAGCTGCCACTGGATAGCCTTAAAGATGTTAAGGACGACTTAGGCGAAGTATAGAACCAGTAGGATAATAATAAAGAGACTAAAAGTAGAAGATAATCCCAAGAAGGCTCTTAAGCTGGAAGAAGATTAAGGATATATAAGCGTACTGCTAATAGCCGGGGTAAAGAAGTAGCCGTAAAAGCCTAAGGATGCGCCAAAGAAGCTAAGAGTAAAGGCGACTCTAAAAGGAAAGAAAGTAGCTATTAAGGACGTCTTACAAAAGCACTAGGCCCGCGGAAATGGTCTACTGGAAACTGCCGTTTATGCTTATAAGGAAGGAAGTCTTAAGATAGGTCTCTGGATTGGACGTCTGGTAGACACTAAGAGCCTTAATTAACTATAGATACAGAGCTTTAACCGAACAACTATACAGCCAGAGTCTTAATTAACTGTCCGTAGATACAGAGCCTACGGATATAGAGCCTTAGTTAAACGTTGACGGATTTGAAGCCTTAATTAAGTATACGACGATATAGAGTCTCGATTGTATATACAGTAGAAGATACCTTAAGTTAAGCTAGGGCCTTATTAAGTCTTAATTAGTTAAACGCCGTCCTTATATTTAAATTAGAATAATTAGAGCCTTTAACTGGACCGACTTTCTATCTTAATTAAACGACCGAACAATTAGTTACAGCACATCGTCGCCGACTAATTAGATAGTCTTGGCATATAGAGACGCATGCAGATATGGACGCAGAATATACAATACACAGCCAGGTGCACAGCTAGATGCACAGCTAGACGCGGAGCTAGGTGTAGAGTCTTGATGTTACTAACTAAATAATTAAACTAAGCCAGAGTCTCTGCTACCTTAGTTGACTGCCCTACCGCCACCGCCGCTACTGCCACTATTCCGTCTAGCTATTTTGTCCCTGCTGTCTTAACCAACTGCTCTATCTCTACTGTTATAGATCTGTACCGCTGCTGGGTCTATTTTACTGCTAGATCTGCTAGATCTATTTAGCTGTTTAGCTATTCTAACCGATCTATTCTGGACCTAATACTACTTTAACTATTTAATTCTAACTGCTGTTCTAACTAACCTATTCCGTTCTACTGTTTCTACTAACCGCTATTTAAACTAACTGTTCTACTGTTGTCACTGCTACGGCTACTGCTACTGCTGTTACTATTTTTGTAACGGAACCTTGTAGTAGGAACTACGGTGGGTCCTATTATTAGGCTAAGTATGTAGGTAAGAACAAATCAACAACATAATAATAACTGGTGGAGTGGTTGCCCAATAGATTAACTCCAATTGTATTCTAAGATTTACTACAAGGAGAGAACTATCTACGGTAGGGACTGAGGTCCTTTAAATACACAACCATACTCCTAAGAAATCCTCTCTTGTATGTAAGGTATATGTTATACATATTATACGCGGGCGTACACTACATACACTTTATATACTGCGTATAACATTATGTAACTCGCTTACTATTCCTTATTATATAGTTCCACTAGATCTATCCTAGACTATGCCTATATTAACCAACTAGCTTCCTACAACTCTTCCCTAAGTAGTTATAACATTATACTTAAAGCGTCCGTAACACTATCTCCCTCCTCTTTATCTTCGTCCTTAAAGATTCCTAATATCTCTAAGTCGTCCACTAGAGGTATAATGTCCGTCTAATTAACTGGGTTAATATCCTTACTTATTATACCTAAAGTTTCTTCTTCCTTATAAGCGCAACATTATGCTCGCACTGTGGCTGCCATACTATCGCTTAGTAAGATAATGTCATCTCTATATTCTTATTATACGAAAGCGGGGTTAGTATATATTGCGATAGCGAGTCCTTTGTCTTAATAACCCTTATCTTGTTTAAAGTGCACTAAAGCAAATATTTAATCTTCCTGTAATATTTGCTCTGTCTCTAACGCTAAGTATACGCGTCTTATAACTTTTAATAGTCTTTAAGTTCCCTAAGTAACTTATTATAGGGTTTTGTATTTAGTCTACCGCTGTAAAGCTTAAGTCTAAGTTGGCCGCTATACGCGCCAAACTCTACCATTCTGCTGAAGAGACCGCTTGGGCCCTTAAGGCTTAACGTCGCTCCTTTAAGTCTTAGTAGGTTGCATTCACTTGGTTAACCCGTCTTAAGAAGGTTTGTAAGAAGGTTTATTTCAAGGAGTGGAAACTTGTTTAATAGGGTCTTAACGAGCTAGGTAATAAAAGGACTGGTTCTCCTCCTATAAGGGAAACAACTCCAAGTAGCTCGGCAATTACTCCTCTTAGGTCCCCCTTAGGTGACTTATTCTTTAGCGATCCTTTTTTAACGCTCCCTAACCTGCTTTCTTCTAATACTTCTTTACCTTTCCTATAGCGTTCTTTAGGTTGCTTAGTAGTTCCTAGGTAGTCTTACTATAGCCTATCCACTTTACTTTATACCACGTTTTGTTATCTACATCCTTATAACTAATGATCTTTAAAACTTGCTATTTATCTTCCTCTTGTCCTTTATATATATCTGCCTTATAGACTGGTGGCTTAATATTCCTGTATACTAGCTCTAGCATTGCGATATATTATACAGGGTAGATCCTTATTTTGGCTAGTAGGTTTAACTTATACGTAACTAATAAAATCCTTTACTTAATTTCAAAAGGTCCTAGTCTAACATGGTCCAATTTCTTACTTAGTTGTTAACTTTTAAAGTTTTTGTATAGTAGCTATACTTTATCCCCCTCCTTAAGATCTAGTCCCTTAGATCTCTTAGCATTGTAGTACCTTTTCATTTATTTTTATACTAGCTTAGCTATTTCCGTAAGGTCTACATAAAGATTTATTAACGTCTCCATTCTTTATTTAGCTATATTACTTATCTTCTTTACTTAACGTAGCGATAACAATGTTCTTGGCTTATATCCGTAATTTGCCTTAAATGGTAATGTCCCCATTCCTTCTTATAGTGTTGCATTATATGCAAACTGTATAACTGGTAATAACAATACCTAATTGTTCTGTGCGTGGTTAATATAATACCTTAGATACTGTTCTAGTGTCTAGTTTAGTCTTTCTATTTATCCATCTGTCTGCGGGTAATACGCTATAGATATTACTGCGCGAACTCCCTATTCTGCCAGAAATACTTCCCAAAACGCTGCTATAAACCTTAGATCTCTATCTAATATAATCTTATCTAGTGCTCTATATCTTGTAAATACTTCCTTTATATAGATTCTAGCAACATCTTCTACTAATATCTCTTTAGTGCATACTATAAAGTATCCCCACTTTATTAGCTTATCCACTATTACTAAAATCACATTATAATCTTGTCCTGTAATAGGATCTCTTAACTTTAGTAACTTAATAATAAAGTCCTATAATATAACTTCTTATAGTCTTCCTGGTATCTTAATAGGTTATAGCCCTCTATACAGCTTATGCCTTGTTAGTTTGTTCCTTTAGTAATCTAAACATTCCTTTATAACTTGTCTTGCTAGTCCCCAGATTTCTTAAATAATGTACTTCTCCTAAAGTCTTAACACTAAGCCTATAGCTCCGTTGTGTCCTTATATCATTCCCTTATAGAATTCCTTAATAAACTCTTCTATAATAGACTTAGGCATATATATTACTTCTCTATTTTTATATTGCTCTAAGTCTAAATCCTCTACCTATACTTCTTAGATCTTTTATATCTAATTACTCTCTAGTAACTTATAGATCTGACTTTCCTCAGTTGCTATAATCTTTAGATAATTATACCTAATTAATCCGTCTTAATCCTTCCGCAATAAAGCTCCTAACAGCTTTTTGTCGCTTTATAGTTTAGCTTTTCTACTTAGAGCGTCTGCTCGTGTATTATCTGTACCCTTGGTATACTAAATTTCAAAATGGTATTCTATAAGCATTTCCGCCTATCTAACCTGTCTTTAGTTAAGTTCCTTTATTATTAGGAATCCTATAAGGTTCTTATAGTCCATCTTAACCGTAAATAGTTTCTCTGTGCCTTGTAAGAATGCTCTCCATTCCTTAAGTGCTGTAACTATACCTAACAACTCCTTGTTGTAGATGTTATAGTTTAACTCTAGTGGTGTTATTTTCTAACTATAGTATGCTACTGGATGCCATACGTCCTAGTGCTTCTATAGTAAATATACTCCTAGTGCGAAGTCTAATATGTTTATCTTAACAACTGTTTCTAACTTTGGTTGATAGATCTTAAGGATTAGTTCTTAGGTAAATAACTCTTTAAGTTCCTGGAACAGCTTCTTTTATTTACTACCTTAAACCCACAGTTCCTCTTTCTTTGTTAGCCTTATAAACGGCTTAATACTTTTTAACCACTATATTATAAACCTCCTATAGTAGTTATAAAACCCTAAGAACGACCTTAACTGCGTAACGTTCCTTAGTTCTTGCCAACTTACTATAGCTTTAACTTTCTTTAGGTCCATGCTAATTTTTCCTAGTTTAATAATAAATCCTACAAAATCGGTTTTTACTATAAAGAACTCGCATTTCTTAATTGCTACTAGCATCTATTCTTCCTGTAGTCTCTTTAAGACCCATTTAATATATTCTCTATGTTCTTCCTCATTCTCTAAGTAGATAATAATGTCGTTAAGGTATACTATAATAAACTCATTAAGGTGTTCTCCTAACACACTATTAATTTGCTTCTAGAATATTGCTGGTGCATTTATAAGCCCAAATTGCATAACTAATGGTTTATATAGTCCTTCCTTTAACCTAAAGGCCGTCTTCTATTTATTGCCTTCCTTAATCCTAATCTAATGGTACGCCTATCTTAGATCTATCTTTATAAAGATTTTTACGTTGCCTATCCTATCTTAGATTTCGCTAATTAAGGGTAAAGGATACCTATCCTTTTAAGTGATATTGTTTAACTATCTATAGTCTATATATATTCTAAGTTTTCCGTTTTTCTTTAGGATAAATAGTACTAGATATTCTACTAATGACTATAACGGTCTAATATATCCCTTACATAAGTTCTCCTAGACAAACTCCTTAAGCGCTACTAACTCCGTTTTAGTAAGCTTGTAGATTAGAAAGAACTTTAGACTTATTCCTTCTTCCAATTCTATCTTATAGTCCTATACTGCATGCTCTAACAGCTTTTCACTTTCTAGTAACTATAACTTTTTACCATACTTATAGTATCTCTTTGGTACATAACTTAAGCTACACTTAGTCTCTTTATATATCGCTCCAACTTAGTACTATACCAACTTGGTTTACTGTCGCACTTTATACTATTAAGTATCTTTAATATCGACCTAACCTATAACCTAATTAATCTTTAGATTATACTCCTATAACTAAGGTATTTCTAGTATCGCCTTATTGTAACGGAACCTTATAGCTTAGACTACGGTGGGTTCTGTTATTAGGCTGGGTATATAGGTACAAACAAACAACAACGTAATAATAACTGGTGGAGTAGTTGCCTAATAGATTAACTCTAATTATATTCTGAGATTTACTACAAGGAGAGAACTATCTATGGTAGGGACTAAGGTCCTTTAAATACATAACCGTACGCCTAAGAAATCCTCTCTTGTATATAAGGTGCGTGTTATCTGTATTAAACGTAACGTCCCTTCCGTTTAATATAGTTAATACGTTTAACACCACGTGACCTTGGTTACCATTCCTTGTTATATAGTTCCACCAGATCTATCCTGGACCGTGCCTGTATTAACTAACTAGCTTCCGCCGACTCTTCTCTAAGTAGTTATAATATTGTACTTAAAGTGTTCGTAACACTATCTCCCTTCTCTTTATTTTCGTCCTTAAAGATTTCTAATATCTCCAAGTTGTCCACTAGAGGTGTAATGTCCGTTTAATTAGTCTGGTTAATATCTTTACTTATTATACCTAAAGCTTCTTCTTCTCTTTCCTGGGTTGAGCGTCGCCTTTATACAGTCTCCTCCATACTATCGCTTAGTGAAGTGATGGCGATTCCTTGCTTAAGGTGCGCAAAAGAGGGGTTAGTCTATATTGTATTAGCGAGTCCTTTGTCTTAACAACCTTCCTCTTACTTGGAGTGCATTAAAGCAAACGTTTAATTGTCCTGCGATGTTCGCTCTGTCTTTAATACTAAGTGTGCGCGTTCTATGACTCTTAATAGTCTTTGAGTTCCCTAAGTAACTTATTATAGGGTCTTGTGTTTAATCTGCCACTGCGAAGCTTGATAGTAAGCTAGCCTCCGCGCTACTTAAGGTTTAATGTGCCTTAGAAGAGTCCGCACGCATCCTTAAAGCTCAACGTTTAGCTTATGCTTATCTTTAACGTCTTAAATATGTCCGTAAGAAGGTCCGTTCTAAGGAGTGGAAACTTGTTTAATAGGGTTTATCTAAGCTAGGTAATAAAAGGACTAGCTCTCCTTCTATAAGGGAAATAACTCTAAGTAGCTTAGCAATTGCTCCTTTTAGGTCCCCCTTAGGTAACTTGTTCTTTAGTAATTCTTCTTTATTAATGTTACCTGACCTACTTTCTTCTAATACTCCTATACCTTTCCCATAGCATTCCTTAGGTTGCTTAGTGGTTTCTAGGTAGTCTTACTATAGCCTATCTACTTTACTTTATACTATATTTCGTCATCTACCTCCTCGTGGCTGATAATCTTTAAAACTTGCTATTTATCTTCCTCTTGTCCTCTGTACGTGTCTACTTTATAGACTAGTAGTTTAATATTTCTGTGTGCTAGCTCTAGCATTGCGATATACTATATAGGGTATATTTTCATTTTGGCTAGTAGGTTTAACTTATATATAACCAATAAAATTCTTTACTTAACTTTAAAAGGTCCTAGTCTAACATAGTCCAATTTCTTGCTTAGTCGTCGACTCTTGAAATTTTTGTGTAGTAGCTATACTTTATTCCCCTCCTTAAGATCTGGTCCCTTAGATCTCTTAGCATTATAGTACCTTTTTATTCGTTCTTATACTAGTTTCGCTGTTTCTTTAAGGTCTGTATAAAGATTCATTAACGTCTCTATTCTTTATTTAGCTGTACTACTCATCTTTTTTGCTTAATATGGCGATAACGATATTCTTGGCTTATACCCGTAATTTGCCTTAAATAGTGATGTCCCTATTCCTTCTTGTGGTGTTGCATTATATGCAAACTGTGTAACTGGTAATAATAATACCCAATTATTCTGTATGTGATTAATATAATGCCTTAGATACTGTTCTAGTGTCTGGTTTAGTCTTTCTGTTTATCCGTCCATCTACGGATAATACGCTGTGGATATTACTGCGCGAACTCTTTATTCTGCCAGAAACACTTCCTAAAATACTGCTATAAATCTTGGATCTCTGTCTAATATAATCTTATCTAGTGCTCCATATCTTACAAATACTTCTTTTATATAGATTCTAGCGATATCTTCTACTAATATCTCTTTAGTGCATGCTATAAAGTATCCCTACTTTGTTAGCTTATCTACTATTATTAAAATCGCGTTATAATCTTGTCCTATAATAGGATCTCTTAACTTTGGTAACTTAACAATAAAGTTCTATAATATAACCTCCTATAGTCTTCCTGGTGTCTTAACAGGTTGTAGCCCTCTATATGGCTTATACCTTGTCAGTTTATTCCTTTAGCAGTCTAGATATTTCTTTATAACTTATTATGCTAGTCCCTAGATTTCTTAAATAATGTACTCTTTTTAAAGCCTTAACACTAAGCCTATAGCTCTATTGTGTCCTTGTGTTATTCCCTTATGGAATTCCTTAATAAATTCTTTTGTAATAGACTTAGGTATATACGTTGCTTCTCTGTTTTTATATTACTCTAAGTCTAAATCCTCTGCCTATACTTCTTAGATCTTCTATGTCCAATTACTTTTTAGTGATTTATAGATCTGACTTTCTTTAGTTGCTATAATCTTTGGATAATTATACCTAATTAATCCGTTTTAATCCTTTCGCAATAAAGCTCCTAATAGCTTTTTATTACTTTATAGTTTAGCCTTTCTGCTTAGAGCGTCTGCTCGTGCATTATCTGTACCCTTAGTATACTGAATTTCGAAATGGTATTTTATAAGTATTTCCGCCTATCTAACCTGTCTTTAGTTGAGTTTCTTTGTTATTAGGAATCCTATAAGGTTCTTATAGTCTGTTTTAACTATAAATGGTTTCTCTGTGCCTTGTAAGAATGCTCTCTATTCCTTAAGTGCCGTAACTATCCCTAATAACTCCTTGTTGTAGATGTTATAGTTTAACTCTAGTAGTATTATCTTTTGACTATAGTATGCCACTAGGTGCTATCTATCTTGATATTTTTATAGGAAGCACGCCCCTAGTATAAAGTCTGATGCATCTGTTTCTATAACCGTCTTTAGACCTGGTTAATAGATCTTAAGAACTGGCTCCTAGGTAAATAACTCTTTAACTCTTTTAAACAGTTCTTATTGTTCCCTTCCCTATGCCCATGGTTTTTCTTTCTTTGTTAACTACGTAAATGGCTTAATATCCTATGACTATTGCGCTATAAACCTTCTATAGTAATTGCAAAACCCTAGGAACGATCTTAACTGCATAATATTCTCTGGTTCTTGCTAATTTACTATAGCCTCGATCTTCTTTAGATCTATGCTGAGTTGGCCTAGTTTAATAATAAATTTAACAAAATTGGTCTTTCTGGTAAAGAACTCGTATTTCTTAATTGCTACTGGCATCTATTTTTCTTATAGTCTTTTTAAGACCTATTTAACGTGTTCTCCGTGCTCTTCCTTACTCTCTAAGTAGATAATAATGTTGTTAAGGTATACCATAATAAATTTATCTAGGTGTTCTCCTAATACACTATTAATTCACTTCTGGAATATTGCTAGTGCGTTTATAAGCCCGAATTGCATAACTAATAGTTTGTATAGTCCTTCCTTTGACCTAAAGGCTGCCTTCTATTTGTTACCTTCCTTAATTCTAATCTAGTGGTACGCCTATCTCAGATCTATCTTTGTAAAGATCTTTACGTTGCCTATCCTATCTTGGATTTCACTAATTAAGGGTAAAGGATACCTATTCTTCCTAATAATACTGTTTAACTGTCTATAGTCTATATACATCCTAAGTTTTCCATTTTTCTTTAGGATGAATAACACTGGATATCCTGCTGATAACTATAATAGTCTAATATATCCCTTTCGTAAGTTCTCCTAGATAAACTCCTTAAGTGCTACTAACTCTGTTTCAGTAAGCTTATAGATTAGAAAGAACTTTAGACTTATTCCCTTTTCTAATTCTATCTTGTGGTCCCAAGCTATATGCTCTAACAGCTTTTCACTTTCTAGTAACCATAACTTTTTACCATACTTGTAGTATCTCTTTAGTATATAACTTAAGCCTCGCTTAGTCTCTTTATATATCACTCCAACTTGGTACCATACCAACTTAGTTTACTATCACACTTTGTGTTGTTATGTATCCTTAATATTAACCTAACCTATAACCCAATTAATCTTTAGATTGTACTCCTGTAACTAAGGTATTCCTAGTATCGCCTTATCCTGTCCTAATAGTAGGATATTAAAAGACATTCTAACTAGTCTCCCTTTAATAGTTATCTAAATAGGTCCTATTTTAAGATTAATAATACCTCCTCTATAGGCTATCTAATCTCCTAAAATCGTTATAAGTGGATATAGGTGTTTCTTCTGTCTGTATAGTAACCCCATCCTTTCCACTACCTTTGGTAATATGTGGTTCCTAGTTACTCTACTATCTACTAACGCTTTAAACTACTGATCTTGCTATTTAGCTCTTAAATTTAGGTATTATCTTTAAATTCCTTTAAGGGTCTAAGGCTCTAATACTAGTTCCCTTTAGTCCTATACGCCTCCCCTTTTCCTAACTATTAGCTGCTTAATCCTACCTATACTTAGTCTAACTTTGGCTAATACTTAGTTCATTTCTTTTCCTCTATATACTATAGATAAGTGTTCTCTAAGTACTCCCACTACTATTATCTATCTAGGCATTCTTCCATAAGGAATCTTCTTAGTTAAAGTATTAAGTCTCCTTAACCTTGTACTTCTACTAGGTGCTAACTATATATATACTTAGCATTTCTAAACCGCTTTTCCTCTAGTGCCTAATATATCCTTACTAGGTACTTCCAGTTCTTATCTTTGGGTGCTCTATATATATTATATATGTCATCCACATAAGCTATCCACGATAGTGTATAATGCGCTATATATTTTAGGTTAACTCTTAGTTCGTCTTTATCCTTAAGTTTAAACCTATACCTAGTTAACCTAACCACTGGTATCTCTACTATGGGTACTAAGATTTGTTGCTTACTTCTCTAGTCCCTAGATCCCTCTTCTAGGTTTCTTAACATTATAATTAATGCTCCTTTAATGTGACTTATGTGTTTTTCCGTAATAGGTTAGTCTTAGACAACTTTTTTGTCTAGCTATATATAAAAGTCTTCCTATTTGTTACTGTGTTATTGCCTATACCACTTTCTATACAACTGGTTTAGTGTATATAGTCTATTTATTAGAAAGTACCTTATTATTGCTGCATTATAATATCCTTTAGTATGTCTTTCTTTAAACCTAGTTAGAATATCTAGATCCTCTTCTTATTCTAGTTTATCTAACTACTTTACCCTAGGTGTCCCTGCACTTAGCCTATTAGTAACTCTTTATATAGGTGCTCTATTTCTTATATAACCTAGCGTAGCTGACCTCTTATCTAGCTTCTGCTCTTACTATATAATAATTCTTATTCTAAACTTATCTATAGTTTCTTGTTTTCTATATCTTGCAGCTAGATCTTTATAGTTATCTTGCTTTTTAATCCTAGTATTAACTTTTTAATCTTTAGGCTAAATACTGCGTTTACCTAGGATTGCTAACGTTCTTATTTATTCTCCAAACTTATAGTTCTTAAACTTGCGTCCTATACTTATTTATTTATTACTAAACTAAGTTGCTACCCTTTCCCATTGGTTTTCGTCCGTTATAGGTCCTTAGGTGTATCTTATTTTACTTTAAAAATCTTAAGCTTCTCTTATCTCTTCTTAAAAATCTTAAGCCTATGGCCTTTTACCTTTATTAAGTAATAAGTTAGTACTAGTAGTTGTCTACTTACTTAGTTTCTTCTAAATATTACTCCTATTATCTTATAAAGCGATGGAAATTATATCTAATGGTATTACTATACCCGTTACTAAACCCTATTTGGTAATGGTCTTAGTCTCTACTTCTATTTTAACTTCTCTAAGGTTTATATGCTCCTAGTAAGCTGCCCTTATTGCCTTATTATTAGTAAATGCTTCGCCTTTATTAAATTTATTATCTTTAATATTTAATCTGCGAGCTAGTTCGCTAGTTCCTTTAAACTTAAATAATAATAGCTCCTATAGCTAATAGCTTGCGCCGTACTTAGCGTCCTTATAAATTTAGCATACATTATTGTAACAATACGCAAAACTGTTAATTAAACATTCTTTTATTCCTTATAGTGCACTGTCGTCCCTCTATACGTATGTGCCGTCTGCTGGTCTAGTTTCCTTTACTATATAGTTACTCTAACTACCTCTATAGTCTCTGGCGAAATAACCTTGTTTTCCGCAATTTATACAAGCTCTATCTTTAAACTATCTTTCTTGCTATAGAGTCCGCCTAAATATCTTCTACTACTAAGATCCCTAGTTTGGCCTCTACTTTTAGGTCCTTTAATTACTTAATCCTTAACCTCTAGGTTTCCATAGTTTCTTTTTCTATCTTTAGGTTTCTTTAGTACCGCTTAGGTCTATTAGCTCTACGCCATTCTATAGTTTTTAACTCTATGTCTGTCATTGCGTACTCTGCGCCTTATATAACTATAGAACTCTGTCTTACCCTCTCTTAGCTTGTTCCCTTTAGTAGATTCTATTATTAATCTTTATTAACTAATCTATTAACTCTCTTAGAGTATCCGCATCTTCTATTAGGATAATTACGTCCTAGACTTTAGCCTTAAGTCCCTATTTATACTATGCTATAAGCGCCCTATTATTCTACTTAACCTATATAGCTAGTGTTTAAAACTATATTATATACTTAATTACTAAAGTGCGTTATACTAAGTTCTAAAGCTTTTATTCCGCTGTAGTTATAGCCTCTAGGTCTCTAAATATCTATATTAGTTGCTCTATAAACCCATTCTAACTGGCAAATATATACCGTATATCTTAGTTAGTAGTTATTATACCATTAGCCTATATTTCCGTAAGATACGGCTTAAACCACTTAAGTGCCCTCCCTATTAGGAATAATCTTGCATAGGCTACTTAGTCTAATAATATTACTAACTTCGCTCCTTCCTATACTACCTTAAAGTGCATCTGCGTAAGAAATCCCTTAAGCTTTAACTTCTCTCCTAAGAATTGTTTAATTAAAGGTAACTTAATCTTTGCTGCTCTAATTCCATTAATACGTTCTTTAAGTATCCTATTATTATCCTATAAGTGATTAACCATTTCCTATAACTAACCTCGCGTAACTACTTGAGAATCCCTATTATCTATACTGGTATTACCTGGCCCTAAGGTTGTGGCTGCCGTTAACGCCGTTGTGACTGGTGCTGCTCTTAGTAGCATATTATTCGAGTTTATTCTAATACCGTAACCTTGGTAGTGAATGTATAATGGAACCTTATAGCTTAGACTATGGTAGGTTCTATTATTAGGCTAGGTATATAGGTATAAATAAATAACAACGTAATAATAACTAGTGGAGTGGTTGCCTAACAGATTAACTCTAATTATATTCTAAGATTCACTATAAGGAGAGAACTATCTACGGTAGGGACTAAGGTCCTTTAAATACACAACCATATGCCTAAGAAATCCTCTCTTGTACGTAAGGTGCGTGTTATCTATATTAAATGTAACGTCCCTTCCGTTCAACACAGTTAATACGTTTAATACTATGTGACCTCGGTTACTATTCCTTGTTATATAGTTCCACCAAATCCATCCTAGACCGTGCCTGTATTAACCAACTAGCTTCCGCCGACTCTTCTCTAAGTAGTCGTAATATTGTACTTAAAGCGTCCGTAACACTTATCCTGTCCCAACGGTAGGATATTAAAAGACATTTTAACTGGTCTTCCTTTAATAGTTAACTAAATAGGTCCTATTTTAAGATTAATAATGCCTTCTCTATAGGCTATCTAATCTCCTAAAATTGTTATAAGTAAATATAGGTGTTCCTTTTATCTATATAG